>Ga0268252_1000539_pt1 | contig 24074 bp, 20 predicted proteins | sample AgamicMgSfrz_FD_200244 | JGI IMG/M metagenome (GOLD analysis project Ga0268252, IMG submission 200244) | Agave microbial communities from Guanajuato, Mexico - Mg.Sf.rz (v2) (version 3) | ecosystem: Host-associated > Plants > Phyllosphere > Phylloplane/Leaf | place: Guanajuato, Mexico | collected... | reverse complement strand
CGCGACCGGATGGGCCTGCCGCCGCTCGGCTCGGCCGCACCGGCGCCCGCAGCGACGCGCCCGATCGAGACGGCTTCGATGCGCGCCGCGCCCGTTTCGGTGCCGGTCCCGGTGCCGGCGCTCGCGCCTGCCGCCGCCGCGCCGCCCGCCGTTGCCGCGGCTGCTCCGGCCGTTGCAGTGCCGACGGTTGCCGCCGCGGTTCCGGCCGCCGCGGCACCGGCTGCTGCTGCCGCGCCTGCTGTCGCTGCCGCACCTGCAGCCTCGGTCGTACCGGCGGCCGCAATGGCAGCCGTGCCGGCTGCAGCCGTCATCGCCGCGCCGGCCGTGGCTGACAAGGCAGCGCCGGCACCTGCCGCACCGGTCGCCGATACGAAGGCAGCGCAGCCCGTGCAGCCGGTCGCCGACAAAGCCGCCGAGCCTGCCCCGACGGTTGCCGAGAAAGCTCCCGAGGCTGCTCCGGCGGCTGCCGACAAGACGCCCGAGCCTGCCCAGCCCGTCGCCGACAAGGCGCCGGAGCCGATGCCGGCCGCGACCGACACGGCCCAGGCCGCTGGCGAGCCGGTTGCCGAACCGATGCCGGCGGCAGCCGTCGTCGCGGCGCCCGCAGCCGACGCGAAGGCGGCCGAACCGGCGCCGCAGGCCACCGCCGAAGCGCCTGCACCGGAAGCCCCGCAGCCTGCCGTCGCCGCTGCGCCTGCCGACATGCCGGCAGCGGACGCGAAAGTCCCGGACGCGGTCGAATCGGCTGGCACCGCGGCTGCACAAGCCGCCGGCATGCCTGCGCTGACCGATCCGGCGCAAGCGTTGCCGCCGGCCACGGTCGACCAGCAGGCCGCACCGGCTGCACCGGTCGCGCCGGCGCCGACCGTCATCTCGACGAGTACCTCGTCGTAGGCGTGCGGGCCGGTTTGCCGTGCGACCGGCGCGCTGGTCGCACGGCAGGCGTTCGGCCCGATGCCCGACAGTCTTTTCCGGTTTGACGGGTGTTGCTCCCATCCCCGAGGTCAACACCTCTTTTTGCGTGACGAGGATGCAAGGAGGCCTCAATCATGAGGATCTTTTTGATCGCTTTGTGGCTGGCCAGCGTGCAGGCCGCTGCGCAATCGGTTTTCCAGAATCCCGCGGTCTTCGTCATCCTGAGCGAGCAGACCCTCGCGAATGCCGCGAGCGTCCAGCAGGCGCTGTCGACGCTCGGCCGTCCCGACAACACGGCATGCGCGCCGATGATGATGATCGGCGATCCGCAGATGATCTACATGATGCCGGAAGCGGGTCACGCGCCGTCGTGGCAATCGCCGGTGTACGGCCGCGGTGTGCCGTTCGACGCGCAGAACGGGCCGAAGCCGACCGGCAAGACGGTCGGCGCGATGCAGCACACCGAGGACATGCAGACGCAGCCGTGGAGCGACGGCAGCGCGATCACGCAGCAGATCGCGGGCGAGTCGAGCGTCACGGCGGCGGACCGGGTGAACGAATGGCGGCACGCCGGGCTCGACCGGATCGAGACGGCCCGCGCGTCGGACGTGACGGTGAACGGCAAGACCTACCGCGCCTATCGCGACGATCTCAACGGCTCGGCGAAGCCTGTCGTCGAGCCGCAGATCTACACGCAGCGCGTCGTGTTCTGCCGATGACGCAGTATCGATTCGAGGACGGAGCGGCGCCGCGCCGCGGGACCACGGGCCCCGCCGCGCGCGATCGGGAAACGGCCGCTCCGATACATACCCTTATGCGGCGAGGCGATCGTGAACCATTGCTGTCAGCTGAGCATGTCGGGCCCGCGGGATGTCGAACGGCTGGTGAGCGCGCTGCCGTTCATCGCGGTCCGGCACAATCCCGTCGCGCCGTCGCGGCCGCTCGTCTACCTGTCGCAGCAACACGATGCCGCGCTCGTCGATGTGCTCGCGTCGCGCGGCTGGGACGTATGGCGCGCCAAAACCGTCGCGGACGCGCTGAATCTCGTCAAGGCGAACCGTCCGCATGCGGGCATCGTCGATTTCGACAGCTTCGCGTCGCCGGACGTCGCGTCGTTCGAGGCGCTGCTGCGTGACCCGCGGGTCGGCTGGGTCGCGCTCGCGGACGGCGAGCGGCTGCGCAACATCGCGATCGCGCGCCTGATCCGCCATTGCTGCTTCGACTACGTGCGCAATGCGGCGGCCTACACGACGATCGGCTATCTCGTCGGCCATGCGTACGGGATGCTGAAGCTCGCGGACGGCGACCCGGCCGCGGAGGCGCCGCCGCCCGGCGGCACGATGATCGGCGCGTGCGGCGCGATGCGCCGGCTGTTCGCGACGATCCGCAAGGTCGCGAACACCGAGGCGACCGTGTTCATCGCCGGCGAATCCGGCACCGGCAAGGAATTGACGGCGGCGGCGATCCACCGGCAGTCGTCGCGTGCCGACGCACCGTTCGTCGCCGTGAACTGCGCGGCCATCCCGACGACGCTGCTGCAGGCCGAACTGTTCGGCCACGAGCGCGGCGCGTTCACCGGCGCGCACCAGCGCAAGATCGGCCGCATCGAGGCCGCGCACGGCGGCACGCTGTTTCTCGACGAAATCGGCGACATGCCGTTCGAGAGCCAGGCGAGCCTGCTGCGGTTCCTGCAGGAAGGCAGGATCGAGCGGCTCGGCGGGCATGCGTCGATTCCGGTCGACGTGCGGATCGTGTCGGCGACCCACGTCGATCTCGAAGCCGCGATGCAGGCCGGGCGATTCCGCGCCGACCTGTATTACCGCCTGTGCGTGCTGCGGATCGACGAGCCGCCGCTGCGCATGCGCGGCCGCGACATCATGCTGCTCGCCGACGACGTGCTGCGGCGCTATCGCGACGACGGCTCGTACCGGATTCGCGGCTTCACGCCGTGCGCGATCGAGGCGATCCACAACTATCCGTGGCCCGGCAACGTGCGCGAGCTGATCAACCGGATCCGCTTCGCGGTCGTGATGACGAACGGCCCGCTGATCTCGGCCGCCGATCTCGAATTGCGTCCGTACACGTCGCTGCGGTCGCCGACGCTTGCGCAGGCGCGCCGGCAGGCCGAGCGGCACGCGATCGAGGAAACGCTGCTGCGACACCGCCACCAGCATGCGGACGTCGCGGCGGAGCTCGGCATCTCGCGCGCGACGCTGTACCGTCTGATGACCGCGCACGGGCTGCACACCTGACGCGCCACGGCGCCCGACCGCTCAAGACCTCGCGGCGGCGGCCGTTAAAACATGAAATGGCCCGGCCGGCACGCGCGCATCGAGGTGCGCGCGCCCGGCACGCGGCACATCACGTTCATCCGAGGTCATCGTGGGAGAGTGCAGTCACTGCGGCAGGACGTTCCTGCTCGGCGGGCAGTCGATCGACGGGCGCCGCTATTGCGGCCCGGCATGCGCGCACGCGCATCCGGTCGTCGTCGAGGCCGAACGGGTGCCCGACGCGAAGGTCCGGCAGTACGTCGACGACTGGCGCTACGGGCCATGCCCGATCTGCCTGCGAGAAGGGCGGCCGGTCGACGTTCACGCGTCGCATCGCGTCGTGTCGCTCGTGTTCGTCACGCGCTGGGCGACGCGGCGCCACGTGTGCTGCCGCCGCTGCGGGCGCAGGAAGCAGGCGCTCGCGCTGCTCGCATCGGCCACGCTCGGCTGGTGGGGGCTGCCGTGGGGCATCGTGCTGACGCCGATCCAGCTCGCGCGCAACCTGCTGGGCCTCGCCGCGCGCGACCCGGAGGTCGCGACGCAGCAGTTCGAGGAGCTCGTGCGGCGCAAGCTGGCCGCACGCCGGCTCGCGCGCGCGCAGCGCGGCGCCGGCGCCTGATCGCGCTTCGGCGCGCCGTGTGGGTTCAGGCAGGCCGGTCGAAGCCCGAGGCGACCCAGCGTTCGGCGCTGGCCTTGTTGAGCTTGAACCCGGCCGACACCTTCGCGTCGGCCAGCAGCTCGCCATACGGATCGAATGCCTTGAGCTGCGCATACGGCTCGAACTCGTCCGGCACGATGTCGAGCGTCACCGACACATCCTGCCCGGCTTCGTCCTGCACCGTCACTTCCTTGTGCAGCAGCGCGCGCCGCTGCTGTTCGTGCCGCATCAGCACTTCGGTCGCAGTTTTCACGAGCGTGCGGAACGCGTTCGCGTCCATCGGCTTCGGGTTCTTCTTGTCGCGGCCCATGGTCCACGGCCCGACGAGCGCGGGCTCGGACTCGCCGTCCTTGACCATCTCGACGGCCCAGCCGTCGTCGTCTTCGTTCTTGATGATGCGGGCCGTCCAGCCGTTGTCGCGCCAGAGGCCGTCTTCGTGGATGGAGGTGTCGTCGGATTGCAGGTCGGAATCGGTCATGAGGAAAGCGGGCGGTACGGGCAAAGCCGGCGAACGGGCGGGGCGCGCGGCCGGCAGCGGCGCGTCGCTCGCCGCCGGCGGGCCGGGGTGGCATGCAAAGGCGCAATTTTACCTGCTGACCGGCCGCGCGGCGCGCGACCCTGGCCGTCGGGCCGATGCCGCGACGCTCGATCGCCGGCCGCCGGCGTGGAGCCGGCGCAAATATCAAACCAGTATTACGTCTTCGGTAGCCAATTCGTACGCCGTCCGATATCGCGCCCTCGCGCACGTTCATAGAATCGACGTTCGGGCTAAAAATAGCCTGAATGTCCTTTCAACGCCCAACCGGCCGACACCTTTCGCGTGGCGCGGCCGGTGAATTACCAGGAACTGCGCATGAGGAAATTCAATGTTCGCATCGTCTTCGCGTACGACTGGCCGTTGACGCTGGCCGGTATCGAGCAGATCGCAGGCGGCAGTTGCGCGATCGAGCTCGTCGCGGTCTACCGGAGCGCGGCCGAACTGGTCGCGTCGCTCGGCGGCGTCGACTGCGACATCGTGATGGTCGACTATGCGATTCGCGGCGACGAGCAGATGGACGGCCTCGCGCTGTTCGACTGGCTGCGCCGCACGCGGCCGAACGTCGGGATCGTCGTGCTGGTCGCGAACGAGAACCCGCTGATCTTCCGCTCGATCCTGGCAAGCGGCGGCGTGAGCGTCGTCAGCAAGCTCGACGAAGTCGGCCATATCGTCACGGCGATCCATTCGAGCTACAGCGGCGGGGCCTACCTGTCGCCGTCCGTCCGGCGCGCGGTCGAGGCACTCGGCACGCGTGGCGACCCGCCCGTGAAGCTGTCGGCGCGCGAGATCGAGGTGATTCGCCTGTATCTGTCGGGCGTGCCGATCAAGACGATCGCGCAGCGCCTGAGTAAGGGCAAGCAGACGGTCAGCGCGCAGAAGATCAGCGCGATGAAGAAGCTCGGCGCGAACAACGACGTCGAGCTGATTCAGCGCGCGGCGGGGCTGGGGCTCGGGAGTGGAGAGGCCGCGCTGCGGGCGGGCAGCGCGGCGTGAGGGGCCGGGCGGGCGCCGTCAGGCAGGCAATGCGAACCGCGTCACCGCGTCGCGCAGCGCCTCGGCCTGATCGCGCAGCGAATGCGCGGCTGCCGCGGCCTGTTCGACGAGCGCCGCGTTCTGCTGCGTGACCTGATCCATCTCGCCCACCGCGCGGTTGACCTGCTCGATCCCGGCGCTCTGCTCGCGCGATGCGTGGCTGATCGGGGGGCGTGAGTGGCACGCCCCCCCCCCAATTATTGAGACTTGTTCGAACCGTACGAAAATTCTTGCAGTGCGCCGTTGCACGATCGATCGCCGGGACATCTTGTCCGTGACGGTTATTAATCACGCGACAAGCGCGGCTGCCACACTCACCATTGCCCCGCGCAAACCGTCGTGCGGATCATGCACGCACCTCGTCCTGCCCCGCCAGCGCTCACTCCAGCAACGATCCGGACCCGCGCGTTGCTTCGGCGCCATTGCATCGCTCGCATTCGAAGTCAACATGCACCCGCATCGATTCGAATGCAAATAAAGGTCAAATATAAGACTTGTCTCAATTTCGGTCTCATAGATCAAGACCGAGTCCCATATCTCGTACTTCGGACGATTCTTACAATTACGTTCATGAGCTGATATCGCTTTTCTCTCGTTGTCCTGGTGGGCTGGCGTTCGAATGCGGTATCGACGTCGGATGATGGAATCCACGGATCACGGGGGGGCGAATGCGGAAGTTCAGTTTTCAGACCGTTCTCGTGAGCGACAGGCCGCTGACGCTTGCGGGGATGAAGTCGATCGCGGGCGCGAGCGGCGCGATCGATCTGGTTGGGGTCTACTCGAACACCGACGAACTGATTGCCTGTCTCGGCCGGAACAGCTGCGATGTCGCGCTGATCGACTATACGATGCGCGGCAACGGGAAGATGGGCGGGTTGACGTTGCTCGGGTATTTGCGGCGCACGTTTCCGAAGATCGCGATCGTTGTCCTCGTGACGCACGGCAATCCAGTGATCACGCGTTCGATCCTTGCCCAAGGCGCGGCGAGTGTCGTCAGCAAGTTCGACGACGTGCGCCATATCTTGACCGCGATCTATTCGAGCTGCGGCGGCGGCCGATACCTGTCGCCGACGATCAAGCATGCGCTCGACCGGGCCAAGAGCGACAAGGGCCGGCGCGAGTCGAAGCTGTCTCCGCGCGAGATCGAGGTGATTCGACTGTACTTGTCCGGCTTGTCGATCAACATGATCGCAGCCCGGCTGAGCAAGGGTAAGCAGACGGTCAGCGCGCAGAAGACGAACGCGATGAAGAAGCTCGGTGTCAAGAACGATGTTGAACTGGTCTGGTGTGCGACCAGCCTCGATCTGGTCGACGATTCGATCGTGGACGGGTTCGAGATTCCGTAATCGCGCATAAGCGATTTATTTGATGCCCGTTCGGTGGGGCGGGGAAATTCATTTCTCAACTTTCGGGGGTAAAGAAGATCGTATTAAAGATTCGATAGTTTAGTTATCCAAATAATATGACGAAGTTCATCCGGGAGGATGGCGACGTTGAAATGATTCTCTATTCAAGATTGAGCGAACTTAAAATGAAAAAAATTACGATGATGATGGCGGCAGCGGGTGTGGCATTCGTAGCGATGAACGCTGCTCACGCGGCAGACGGCACGATCAGCTTCAAGGGGGAGATCACCGCCGCATCGTGCGCGATCAGCGGTGGCAACGGCACGACCGTTGGCGGCGGCAAGGGTGCGCAGACGATCGACGTCAAGCTTGGCAAGGTGAGCGTGGATGCACTCAGCAGCACGGGCGGTGGCGGCATCGCAGCAGGTACGGCGATCAACCTGAGCCTCGATTGCGGCGCAACCGCCAAGGGCCTGACCACGGTCAAGGTTCGCTTCGACCCGACCAGCGGTTCGGGCGTGGACGGCGTCAACAACAAGCTGCTGAAGACGACGGGTACGGCCAAGGGCGTGGGCATCGGTATCTACAGCGTCAACGGCACGCTGCTGAACCTGGGCGCCAACGAGACGTTCGATGCGGCGCTGGTCAAGGGTGGTACGGATGACGCGCCGACCTACACGGCCGACCTCGCACTGCGCGCCGGCTACGTGAAGAGTGGCAAGACCGATGTCGAGGCAGGTACCGCGGACGGCACGCTGCCGTTCACGCTGACCTACGAGTAACCAGCCTGTCCCCAGGGCGGGGGAGCGATTCCCCGCCCGCAACCGGATTCCAATTCCAATGAAACGATTTCCTTTTGCCGGGCTGGCCCTGGCTGGCTCGCTGTTGTTGTCTTCTGGCGCCTCGTTCGCGGGCATCACGCTCGACGGAACCCGCGTCGTGCTGGCTGCACCGGCCAAGGAGGCATCGCTCATGGTCCGGAACAAGGCGGCGGACGACGTCATGATCCAGACGTGGATGGACGTGAGCGAGGGAGAAGGCAAGGCGGACGTCCCGTTCGCCATCACGCCGTCACTGGCCCGCCTCGGTGGCGAGAAGCAGCAGACGCTGCGCATTCTTTACTACGGCCAGGGATTGCCTACCGATCGCGAGTCGGCATTCTGGCTCAACGTGCAGGAAATTCCGCAGAAGGCCAAGGACGACAACACGCTGCAGATCGCCGTGCGTCAGCGCATCAAGTTCTTCTACCGACCCGCGGGTTTGCCGGGCAAGGTACAGGAAGCCCCTGCGCAGCTTCGCTGGCGGCTCGTCCAGCGCGATGGCCGGACGCAGCTCGAAGTGAATAACCCGTCGGCCTATTTCATTTCGCTGGCGTCGGTAAAAGTACAAAGCGGCGGTCGCGACTATAAAGCGGCAGCCGAGATGGTGGCCCCATCGGCGACGCGCTACTTCGATGTGAAGGATCTGCCGCCCGGCACCGCTGGCGCAGGCGCCAAGGTCCATTTCGAATCGATCAACGATTACGGCGCGGTCGAACCGCACGACAGCACCACTGCCGGTTGAAGCAGCTGGCTGGATAAGTCGTATTCCTGTTCATCTTCATGCCCCCCGGGGAGCCGGTCGTGGGGAGGGGTGTGTTCGCGCTTGCGAATGCGCAGGAGGTGATTAAAAAGAGAGAAAAAGGGTATGGAAAACGTCAGGAAGGACGCCGATATTCGCATGGCCGCTCAGATCGGCGTACCGAGCCTCGCGTTGCTCGGGCTCGTGATGTCTGCGTCGAGCCATGCCGCGGAATTCAACGATTCCTTCCTGCGTAAAGGCGAGGGGCCTGTCGACCTGCGCTATTTCGAGAAAGGTAGTGCGGTTCAGCCCGGCAGTTACGACGTCGATGTTTATCTGAACCACACGCTGATCAAGCGTGACAACGTGATGTTCGTCGCGGACGCCGAGGGTAGGGTCAAGCCGCGGGTAACGCTAGGAATGCTGCGCGTGGCCGGCGTCAATATCACGCGGCTCGAGAAGGACGGACGCATTACCGCCGGCGCCGACGACGAGACGATCGTGGATATGGCGAACGTGGCGGATGGCGCCACGGTGGAGTTCGAACCCAATACGCTGTCGCTGAACATCAGCTTTCCGCAACTGTACGTGTCGCGCAAGTCGCGCGGCTACGTCGATCGATCGCTGTGGGGCGACGGTGTTTCTGCGCTGTACAGCAACTATCAGGTGAGTTACAGCCGTAACGACGGCCACGGCTACAACAACGAGTATTACTTCGTCGGCCTGCGCAACGGCCTGAACGTCGGCGGGTGGCGCTTGCGCAACGAATCGACGCTCACCGGCAGCAAGGGTACCAGGAGCCGTTTCACCAGCAACCGCAGCTACGTCGAACGCGACATCCGAAGCCTGCGCAGCAGGGCGGCGGCCGGCGAGCTATACACGTCGGGCGACATCTTCGACAGCGTGCGTTTCGTCGGCGCGCAGATCGGCACCGATCTCGGCATGCTGCCGGACAGCGAAGTTGGCTTTGCACCGATCGTGCGCGGCATCGCCGAAAGCAACGCGATTGTCGAGGTGCGGCAGAGCGGCTATGTCATTTACTCGACGCCGGTGCCGCCCGGCGCGTTCGAGATCACCGACATCTATCCGAGCGGCTCGAACGGCGACCTCGAGGTCAGGATTACCGAGGCGGACGGGCGCGTGCGCACGTTTACACAACCGTATTCGTACCTGCCGGTGATGGTACGCCGTGGCAGCCTGCGCTACTCGTTCGCCGTCGGTCAGTATCGTTCCGCGGAGCAGGCGAAGCCGAAGCTTGCGCAGGGGACGCTGATCTATGGCCTGTCCGACAACTTCACGGGCTACGGCGGCGTGCTCGCCTCCGACAACTACCTGGCGGCCAACCTCGGGGTCGGTATGAACACGCGCATCGGCGGCATGTCGCTGGATGTCACGCACAGCCGGTCGCGCACGTCGGCCGGCACCCGGCAAGGCCAGAGTGTGCGGTTCCTGTATTCGAAGACGTTCTATCCGACCAGTACCACATTCACGATGGTCGGCTACCGCTATTCGACCGATGGCTACCGGACACTGGCGCAACACGTCGAGGAACTCGATCGTTCGTACAGCCCACGCCTGATGCGTCAGAAAAGCCGCGTCGATCTGAACGTCAACCAGCCGCTGGCGAGCGGCTCGCTGTATCTCGGCGTGGGCGACACGACGTACTGGAACGGCGAAGGCCGTAGCCGCCGTTTTCAGGTCGGTTACAGCAACAGCTACAGGAACGTCAGCTACAGCGTCTCGGCGTCGCATACGCAGGATACGGGCGCATTCGGGCGCCCGGACACGCAACTCAACGTGTCGGTCAGCATTCCGCTGGGCAAGGCGTCCAGTTCGCATCGCCTCTATGCGAATGCGGTGTCGTCGACGCGCGGCGATTTCAACATGCAGACCGGCGTGTCGGGCTATCTGAATGAAGCCAACACGCTCAACTACGGCGTGCAGGCGGGCTATAGCCGCGGCGGTGGCGGCTCAGGCAGCGTCAATGCGGGCTGGGACACGCCGAATGCGAAGCTGACCGGCAACTTCGCGCAGGACCGTGTCGGGCGACATCTGGACGTGGGTGCGGCCGGTTCCGTGGTGGTGCACCGTGGCGGCATCACCACGGCGCAGCCGGTGGGCGAGACGTTCGCGGTGGTCGAGGTGCCGGGCGTGTCCGGCGCGACGTTTGGTTCGCCGACGACGCGCACCGACCGGCGCGGCTACGCGATCGTGCCGTATCTGCAACCGTATCGACAGAACTGGTTGAGCATCGATCCGTCGAGCATCGGCACCGATACGGAAATCACCGACAACGCGAAGATGGTGGTGCCCACGCGGGGTGCGATCGTCACGGCTCGCTTCGACGCCGAGTCGGGGCGGCGCGTGCAGTTCGAATTGAGCCGCGCGGAAGGCGGCAAGGTGCCGTTTGGCGCGCAGGCGTACGACGCGAAGGGCAAATTGCTCGGCATGGTGGATAACCAGTCGCGCCTGCTGGTGTTCGGTATCGAGGACCAGGGCAGCATCGACGTGCGTTGGGGCGACAAGCAATGCACGATCGGCTACGCGCTGCCGCTGAAGAACAAGGCGCTGGCGTATGAGCGGCAGCCGGTGAACTGCGTGCGCGCGCCTACCGTGACCGCCGTCGAGTGAGCGATGAGTGGAAATCGATTTTAGACATCAACGTGCGAGAGAAAAGATGCTGCCCAGTGATCTTGGGAATCGGGCAGTACGCGGCCGAATTGATATGGAGTGTTGAGCGTGAACGGAAATTCGAAATTGGATCGATGCTTGCAACGAGCGCTGAGGTCCGCTGCACAGGTGACGGTCAGCGGAATCATGCTGCTGACGGCGTTTGGGACCGCCCATGCCTGTCAACTCGCTGGGTCGGGTACCACCCTGGCGCCCAGCTATCCCCCGACAATCACCAGCGTGCGCGATGCACAGCAACCAGGCGCAATGATCGCATCGTACGCCAGCAATGAAGCACAGGGCTTTTATCTCTACAATTGTGCCGGCACGGGAAAGGTGGAAAAGGTCGGCGTGAAGGCAACCGGAACCCCGCTTTCCAACGTGGCCTACGATTACGGAGGCAGGTCTTTTCCTGTGTACGAGACGGGCGTTCCGGGAATTGGATTCGCACTGCTGGCGGTACCGGGCAGCGATAACTACCCGCCAGCGAGTGCGAACTGGAAAGCCGTCCGACCGGAAGAGACGCTGGTGAGCACGAATGCGAATCAAATAACCTTTTTCTATATCGTTACTTATCGGACGGCGCTCGTGTTTACGGGTTCACTCGCAACCGGCACTTACACGATTCCAAAGCGTTTGGTCGCGACTACGACGGCTTATGCGCCTGGCGGGGCAGTCGCGTTTTCGGGAACCACCTATTTGCAGCCGATGACGATCAGCGTCACCGCGAAAGGGTGCACGCTGACATCGGGCAAGCAGATGAATGTCAAGCTTCCGCAACTCGTGGGCCAGAAGCTGCAGACGGTGGGCGCCGTATCGGACGAAGCCGCGCGGGTCACCCTGAACCTCAATTGCGACGGGACCGTGAATGTCTACACGACACTGACCGACGCGGCGAATCCGGCGAACGAGGGCACGATCCTGAACGCGCTGCCCGGTTCGACGTCGAGCGGTATCGGGCTCCAGATCTACAAGCAAGGCAGCGGGACGCCGATCAACTTCGGACCCGACTCAGCCGTCAAGGGGAACAAGAACCAATGGCTTGCGGGCCGGGTCACGAACGGCAGCCTGTCCATTCCACTGGAGGCGCGGTATGTAAAAACGGCGCCAACGTTCAAGCCAGGCTCGCTGGAGGCCAGCGCCACGGTCACGTTTTCATATCAGTAGTTACGATGCGACGGTCGCGATGCAAATTCAGCATCCTCCCTGTTTTCCGATCGCGACTTGCGCGATTCGAGCGCAAGAGGAACAGGTTTTATCGAAATGAACCTGGCGAGACGGAAGAAAAGGCACTACGTCGCCAGTGGCGGGAGATCAAGACTGGTCGGGCGGCTGCATCGCCGACGCACGGTACTTCAATACGACCGACACGCGCTCGCGAACCGATTTTATTGAGATAAAATGGGGGCAGTTGTCGACTGACCATGATCGTTGCCGGCGCGAGCCGAGCCGAATCCTACTTACGGGCGCTCCATGGACGAATTCTCAGTGCGCGTGATCGTCGCGGACGATCATCCCGTGTCGGGGCACGGCATCGCGCAGGCGCTGCGCGACATGCCGACGATCGAGATCGTCGCCGTGGTCCCGAGTGCCGCGACACTGATCGAACAGCTCGATGCGGCGCCCTGCGACGTGCTCGTCCTCGACTACGTCATGCCGGGCGACGACTTCGGCGACGGCCAGGCGCTGATCGGCCTTCTGCGGCGCCGATACCCCGGCCTGCGCTTCGTGACCGTCACGATGCTCAATACGCCCGCCGTGTTTCTCGCGCTTCAGTCGCTCGGAGTGAATTGCATCGTCAGCAAGAGCGACGCGATGTCCCATCTCGTGGCTGCCGTGCACGCGGCGTTTTCCAACGGCCGCTATCTGTCGCCGAGGATTACCGCGTTGCTCGACAATGCCAGCCGGTCGACCGGCAACGCGTTGTCGCAGCGTGAGTCCGAAATCGTCCGCCTGTTCCGCGAAGGGTACAAGGTGAGCGAGATCGCGGAGCGACTTCACCGCAGTAAGAAGACCGTCAGCGCGCAGAAGCTTGCCGCGATGCGCAAGCTGGGCCTGACGCGCGATGCCGACCTGATCCGCTACGAAGGTGCGCTCGGCGAATCCAGCACGGCCGAATCCGCGTCGAACGACTGACGCATACCGGCATGCGTCTGCTCCGGGCCAGATGGCGCCGTTCTACACGCCGCGGGACGTTCGATCCGGCGTGGATGCGCGCATACCATCGCATGCTCATGCGCGCCGGCGGCGCGACACTTGGGCTTTTCATCGTGCTGTGCGCGGTCGCGGCGACATGGGTCGAGGTGACGGAATATCACGCGGCGATGCGGGCGCATTTCCTGAACCAGAAGACGCTCGTGCTGGCGAGCATGTCGGAAAACAGCGCCGTGTTGAAGCGGCTCGCGGCAGTGTCCGAAAGCATCTGGGAAACGACCGCCCGGGCGTCGTCGCACGTCGAGCGCGAATTCGACGCGCAGCATGGCTTCCTGCTGCGCGACCACGGCAATGCCGCTCGGATCGATGCCGCGGTGGCCGAGGTCGATGCAGACCACCCCGCGAGTCGCTACACACGATTGCTGGCGTTGAGCGAGAGCTTGCTCGGCAAGGACGCGCCGCGGATCCCCGATCAACTGGGGCCGAGCCAGATCTATGTGATCGGCGTCGACGGCCGGTTCGCCGCGACGCAACTGCGCGCGACGGCCGGTATTGCGCCGCCGGCCGCACGATTCGAGCGGCTCCCGTCGTCGTTGCTGACGGCATGGCCCGATGTCGCCGGAATCGTTCGCAACGCGAGCGGGCGACCCGAATACACGGACGAAGTCATCTGGCTGCCGCCGCGTTTCGATCCGGTCACGTCGGAGCTCCTGATGCGCGCCACATGTTGGGTCCTGGACGATCTCGATCATCCGGTCGCACTGATCGTCTATGCGATGCGTCCAGGGCGTTTCCTGAACGGCCTGGACAATGGCGTATACGGCGGTGAGTTCGCACTGATCGATCAGGCCGCGCATGTCCTCCTGACGCCGACCGCGGATAGCGATCCGCGCCTGCATGATGCCGCTGCGACTTCTGCGCGTGATCGTGAGCAATCGATCGCGCGGCACTTCCGCGACGGGCGGTTCGTCCTGCACGAAGCGATTCCGCAGACCGATTGGCAGCTCATGTACGTGTATTCGGCCCAAACGGTTTTGCTCGGACTGGCGCCGAGGCTCGCGGCAATCGTCGGCGCGGTCCTGTTCGGTCTCGGCATCCTCGTCACCGGCATCGTGCTCGTCGAGCGGCGTATCCTCGAACCGTCCTACCGGCGCGCGATGCGCCTGCAGGAAAGCGAGCGTTTGAACCGCACGCTGATTCGCACCGCACCGATCGGCCTCGCACTGGTTTCGGAGGTCGACGGCCAGGTCCTGTTGCGTAACGAGACGATGGCCCGCTATGAAACCGGCGATACCGGCGAATGGCTGTCGCAGCGGATCTGGGCCGGTTTCGTGCAGTCGGGGGAGACGAATCGGGCGCCACGCAAGCGAGCCGTCTTCGGCCGCGAAATCACGATCCCCGCCGATGGCGATCATGCCGACAGCACGCACCTGCTCGTCAATCTGGTCCGTGTCCGATACCGGGGTACGGACGCGTTGCTCTGTACGGTCATCGACATTACGGCGCGCAAGGAGATCGAGCGATCGCTGGAGCAGGCGCGGCGCGCGGCCGAGGAGGCCAACCGCGCGAAGTCGGTGTTTCTCGCGACGATGAGTCACGAGATCCGTACGCCGCTGAATGCGGTGATGGGTCATCTCGAACTCATGAAGCGCGGGCCGTTGCCGGACCTGCAGCGCAAGCGGCTCGACGTTGCCGATTCGTCATCGTCCGCGTTGCTGCACATCCTCAACGACGTGCTCGATCTGTCGAAGGTCGAGGCAGGGCAATTGCGTATCGACGCGGTGCCGTTCGACTGCGTGGCACTGCTGCGGGAAGTGGCCGACGCGTTTCGGCCACTCGCGACGAAGAAAGGGTTGCGCATGACTTGCGATATCGCGGCAGAGATGGCGCCATATCGTATCGGTGATCCGATCCGGATCAGGCAGATCGTATCGAACCTGCTGGGCAACGCAATCAAGTTCACCGGGACGGGCGCAGTGACGCTCGCGGTGCGCGGCGGTGAGATGGACGGCCTCGCATCGGTCGACATTCGCGTCATCGACACGGGCATCGGCATTGCCGAAGCGGCGCAGGCGAGTGTTTTCGGGCTGTACCGGCAAGCGGACGATTCGATTCATCGTCAGTACGGCGGAACGGGTCTCGGGCTCGCGCTGTGCCGACGGCTCGCCGACGCAATGGGCGGCGAGATTTCAGTGAGCAGCACACCGGGCCGGGGCAGCGTGTTTTCGGTCTGCATTCCGCTGCCGGTGCTGGACGATGTGCCGGCCGACGGGCGTGCTGGCGGCGAACCGGGCGATGTGCCGGGAGAGCATCGACTGGCGGGCGAGGGCGGCGCACCACTGCGTATCCTGGCCGTCGAAGACCATCCGGCAAGCCGTTTGCTGCTGGCCGATCAGTTCGGCGAGTTGGGTATCGATGCGACGATCGTCGAGAACGGCGAGCAGGCGCTGGCCGCGCTTGCGGGCGGCCACTTCGACGTCGTGCTGACCGATCTCGAGTTACCCGACATGGATGGTCTGACGCTCGCCGCGACGATACGCGGCCGGGCCGCGCATCTGCCGATCGTCGCGATGACTGCGCATGCCGGTGCGGGCGAGTACCGGCGTTGTACGGCGGTCGGGATTTTTGCATTGTTGCAGAAGCCTTTGACGCTGAGGGCCCTGGCGCGGACATTGAGCGAGTGCACGGCAGGCGACTGGCAGTCGGGCGAGCCGCACGGTGTGTCGGGCGATTCTGCCCATCCGCCGAAATTCCTGTTCGCCGCGATGCGGCAGGTGACGCGTGTGTCGCTTTCCTCGATCGACAGGGCATTGACCGCGAACGGCAAGGATGTCGTCTTGCGGGAGCTGCATTCGCTCGGCGGCGGATTTCTGTCGATTGGAAATGACACGCTGGCGGAACTGTGTTCCGGATTGCAACAGGTCGTGCATGACGAAGGACTCGACGTGTTCGCCGAATTCTGGCCGGCGCTGCGTATGGAGCTGGAGGATGCGCTCGACGCGCTGCCGGCGGACGACGGGATGAAGGCGTCGTCGTGAAGCCGATCGCGCGGGCCAGGCGATGGGAAGCCGGACCCGCGTGCTTTTCGGTATTACGCCGGCAACGCGAACCGCGTCACCGCGTCACGCAGCGCCTCGGCCTGATCGCGCAGCGAATGCGCGGCTGCCGCGGCCTGTTCGACGAGCGCCGCGTTCTGTTGCGTGACCTGGTCCATCTCGCCCACCGCGCGGTTGACCTGCTCGATCCCGGCGCTCTGCTCGCGGGACGCGTGGCTGATTTCGTCGAGGATCTCGTTCACGCGCCGCACCGACTGCACGATCTCGGCCATCGTCTCGCCTGCATGCGTGACGAGCGTCGCGCCGTGCTGGACCGTCTCGTTCGACGACACGATCAGCGACTTGATCTCCTTGGCCGCCGTCGCCGAGCGCTGCGCGAGCGATCGCACTTCGGCCGCGACGACCGCGAAGCCGCGGCCCTGTTCGCCGGCCCGCGCCGCTTCCACGGCCGCGTTCAGCGCGAGGATGTTGGTCTGGAACGCGATCCCGTCGATCACGCCGATGATGTCGCCGATCTTGTGCGAGCGGTCGGTGATCTCGTTCATCGTGCGCACGACGTCGTCGACCACCTCGCTGCCGCGCGTCGCGACCTGCGCGGCCTGGCCGGCGAGCGACGCGGCCTGCGCGGCGCTGTCCGCGTTCTGCTTCACGTTCGCGGTCATCTCGTCCATGCTCGATGCGGTTTGCACGAGCGCGGCCGCCTGTTCCTCGGTGCGCTGCGACAGGTCCGTGTTGCCGGATGCGATCTCGCTCGCGCCCACGTTGATGTTCTCGGTGCCCATCCGGACGCGCGACACCATGTCGATCAGCCCGCCTTGCATCGTGTGCAGCGCGTGCAGCAGGCTGCCGCGATCGTCGTGCTTCACGGTCACGCGCGCGGTCAGGTCGCCCTGCGCGATGCGCTGCGCGGCATCGAGCGCCGCTTCGAGTTCGCCGCCGAGGCTCGCGCGCACGCTTTTCAGCACCAGCACCATCACGGCCGTCGCGATCGCGCCGAGCACGGCCGTCATCGCCAGCCAGCGGCCGATGCTCGCGAGCACCGCCGAGCGCACGTCGTTCATGTACATGCCGGTCACCAGGTACCAGTCCCACGGCGCGAAGCGCTGCACGGCGCTGGTCTTCTCCTGCGGCTTGTCCGCGCCCGGCTTCGGCCACAGATATTCGACGAAGCCCTTGCCGCCTTCCGCGTTGCCGGCCTTCACGATCTCGACGAACAGGTGCTTGCCGTTCGGATCGGTGAAGTTCGACACGTCCTTGCCGTTGAGATCGGTCTTGATCGGATGCATCACGATCACCGGTTTCGAATCGTTGATCGAGATATAGCCGTCGGCGCCGTGGCGCATCGCGGCGATCGCCTCGAGCGCCTTCTGCTTCGCCTCGGCTTCCGGCAGCGCGTTCTGCTGCGACAGCTTGTAGAAGTGATCGGTTACGCTCGCGGCCTGCGCGACCAGCGACGCGAGCTGGTCGCGGCGGTCCGCGATCATCGACGCGCGGGTCTGCCATGCGCCGAGCCCGGCGATCACGAGCAGGCCGAGCCACAGGATGACGATCATCGAGGCGAGTTTCTGATTCAGGGAGAGATTGCGCATGGTATGAGGTCGGTCAGTCGTGGAAGCTCGCCGGAGCGGCGTGACGGGATAAGTGGTTTGACGGCGCGCCATGCGCGTCGCCGTAGACGGGAAATCCCTTAGAAGCCGTTATTTCCCCATGCCCGCGACGCGAGCGCGGGCATCTATGCATATGCATAACAGCGGCCGCTATACTGTCGGGCGACGGTCGGCGTCGCGCCTCGCACGGGCGGCAGCGCGACGCCGACCGAAACCGAAAGGAGGCAACGATGCGGATTCTGGTGGTAGGGGCCGGCGCGGTCGGCGGATACTTCGGCGGCCGGCTGGCCGCGGCGGGGCGCGACGTGACGTTCCTGGTGCGCGACGGCCGCGCCGCCGCGCTCGCGCGCGACGGGCTGCTGATCCGCAGCCCGCGCGGCGACCTGACGCTCGCGAACGTGCAGACCGTGCGCGCGGGCGACGCCGGCGCCGGCGTCGCGCCGTTCGATCTCGTGCTGCTGAGCTGCAAGGCGTACAGCCTCGACGATGCGATTGCATCGTTCGCGCCGTTCGTCGGGCCGCAGACGCTGATCCTGCCGATGCTCAACGGGATGCGCCATCTCGACGTGCTGCGCGAGCGCTTCGGCGCCGCGCAGGTGCTCGGCGGGTTGTGCGTGATCGCGGCGACGCTCGATCGCGAACAGCGCATCGTGCACCTGAACGATACGCACGGCGTGTCGTTCGGCGAGCTTGCCGGCGGCGAATCGCCGCGCGTGCGCGCGGTAGCCGACGTGCTCGGCGGCGCGGGTTTCGATGCCACGCTCAGCGACGACATCGCCGCGCGGATGTGGGACAAATGGGTGTTCCTCGCGACGCTCGCGGCGAGTACGTCGCTGTTTCGCGGTTCGATCGGCGACATTCTCGCCGCGCCGGACGGCCGTCGCCTGCTCGAGACGATGCTCGCCGAATGCAGCGCGATCGCCGAACACAACGGCCACCGGCCCGACCCGGCGGCCAGCGAGCGGATGCAGCGGATGGTGCTGACGCCGTCGCCGCTGACCGCGTCGATGCTGCGCGACGTCGAGAACCATGCGCGCGTCGAAGCCGATCACGTGATCGGCGACCTGCTCGCGCGGCGCGACCCGCAGGCGGCCGATACGCTGTCGCTGCTGCGGATTGCGTACAACCACCTGAAGACGTACGAGGTGCGCACGGCGCGCGAGCACGCGGCGGCATAAGCCGGTGCTGGCAGCGGCGCGGGCGGCCGCCCGCGTCGTTCCGCGCTGCAACAAATTTGCCATCCGGCGCCATTTCAGCCGGTGGGCGGCAAAAAAGTATCGAAAATCAGGCGTAAAGTTGGTGGAGCCGCGCGCTCGATCGACCTACATTGCTTCCCATGCGACCGGTCGCATCGCCGCGCGAGATACGCGGCGATGCGCGCACAGCCGAACAGGCCGGCCAGCAATATATGGGAATGGAGACGCCAACATGATGCACCCCGATCTCGAAGTGGTCGACGTGCGACGCGACGAGTCGTTCAAGGTCTGGTCGCACGGCTATCCGTATCGCACGATCCGCTGGCATTTCCATCCCGAATTCGAGCTGCACCTGATCGTCGCGACGCACGGCAAGTATTTCGTCGGCGATCACATCGGCTCGTTCGGCCCCGGCCATCTCGTGCTGCTCGGCCCGAACCTGCCGCACAACTGGGTCAGCGACATGGCCGAAGGCGAAACCGTCGAGCGCCGCAATCTCGTGATCCAGTTCGATCCGTCGTTCGTGCGCCGCTGCATGGACGCGTTCCCCGAATGCCGCGATGCACAGGCGCTGCTCGACGACGCGCGGCGCGGGGTCGGCTTCGATGCCGCGACGAGCGCCGCGATCGCGCCGTTGTTCGATGAACTGTTGACCGCGCGCGGCATGCGCCGCATCGCGCTGTTCATGACGATCCTGGAGCGGCTGTGCGGCGCGGCCGAACGTACGCTGCTCGCGAGCCCCGCGTACGACCAGGCCGACGTCACGCCGACGCGCCTGAGCCACGCGCTGTCGTATATCGGCAAGAACCTCGCGTCGGAGCTGCGCGAATCCGATCTCGCGCAATTGACCGGGCAGAGCGTCAGCGCGTTCTCGCGCACGTTCCATCGCCACACCGGCATGCCGTTCGTCCAGTACGTGAATCGTCTGCGGATCGAGTCCGCGTGCCAGATGCTGCTCGCCGACGACGCGAGCATCACCGACATCTGTTTCCAGGCCGGCTTCAACAACGTGTCGAACTTCAACCGCCAGTTCCGCGCGGTGAAGGGGATGGCGCCGTCCGAATTCCGCGCGCTGCAGCGCCTGAACGCGCGCAGCCGCGAGCTGGCGCTGCATGCGGCGCCGACCGGTAACCCGCTGCCGCCGCGCGTGCTGACGCCCGGTGCGCCCGAACTCATGCCGCAGCCCGGATGATCGCCGGGCCGTTGCCCGCCTGAGTTTCCCCAACCGTTTTACCCAGCCGATCGCGTCGCTCACGTCGCGAGGGGCGCATTCACCCACGAAAAAGCCGCACACAATTTTTGGAGACACCGTCATGACGCACGCATCGCCCGCTTCATCCCCCCGTCGCGCCGCCCGCCTGGCGGCCGTTGCCGCGCTTGCCGGCGCGGCCCTGTTGCCCGCCGCCGCGCATGCCGCGCCGCTGCGGATCGGCATGACGTTCCAGGAGCTGAACAACCCGTACTTCGTGACGATGCAGAAAGCGCTGAACGACGCGGCCGCATCGATCGGCGCGCAGGTCGTCGTCACCGACGCGCATCACGACGTCAGCAAGCAGGTGAGCGACGTCGAGGACATGCTGCAGAAGAAGATCGACATCCTGCTCGTGAACCCGACCGATTCGACCGGCATCCAGTCGGCGATCACGCAGGCGAAGAAGGCGGGCGCGGTGGTCGTCGCCGTCGATGCGAACGCGAACGGCCCGGTCGATTCGTTCGTCGGCTCGAAGAATTACGACGCGGGCGTGATGTCGTGCGAATACCTGGCGAAGGCGATCGGCGGCAGCGGCGAGGTCGCGATCCTCGACGGCATTCCGGTCGTGCCGATTCTCGAACGCGTGCGCGGCTGCAAGGCCGGGCTCGCGAAATTCCCGAACGTGAAGCTCGTCGACACGCAGAACGGCAAGCAGGAGCGCGCGACCGCGCTGTCGGTCACCGAGAACATGATCTCCGCGCATCCGAACCTGAAGGGGCTCTTCAGCGTGAACGATGGTGGTTCGATGGGCGCGCTCGCCGCGATCGAGGGTTCCGGCAAGGACATCAAGCTGACGAGCGTCGACGGCGCACCCGAGGCGATCGCCGCGATCCAGAAACCGAACTCGAAGTTCATCGAGACGACCGCGCAGTTCCCGGCCGACCAGGTGCGTATCGCGCTCGGCATCGCGATCGCGCGCAAGTGGGGCGCGACGGTGCCGAAGGCGATCCCCGTCGACGTGAAGGTCGTCGATCGCGGCAACGCGAAGGGTTTCAGCTGGTGAACGACGTGCGATGCGACGCGAAGGGCGGCGGCGTGGCCGACGCCCTTCGCACGGAGAAGCCGATGGACACGATACTCAGGCTCAGCCACATCACGAAAAGCTTTCCCGGCGTGAAGGCGCTGTCCGACATCGATCTGGAAATCGCGCGCGGCGAGATCCATGCGCTGCTCGGCGAGAACGGCGCGGGCAAGTCGACGCTGATGAAGATCCTGTGCGGCATCCACCAGCCGGATGCCGGCACGATCGAGATCGACGGCGCCGCGCGCCATTTCGCGGATTATCACGACGCGGTCGCGGCTGGCGTCGGCATCGTGTTCCAGGAGTTCAGCCTGATTCCGCACCTCGATGCCGTCGACAACCTGTTCCTCGGCCGCGAGCTGCGCAATCGCTGGGGGGCGCGCGACCGCAAGCGGATGCGCGCGGCGGCCGCGGCCATCTTCGCGCGCCTGGGCGTGGCGATCGATCTGGATGCGCCGATCCGTACGCTGTCGGTCGCGCAGCAGCAGTTCGTCGAGATCGGCAAGGCGCTGTCGCTCGACGCGCGCATCCTGATCCTCGACGAACCGACCGCGACGCTCACGCCGGCCGAGGCCGAGCACCTGTTCGCGATCATGCGCGAGCTGAAGCGGCAGGGCGTCGCGATGATCTTCATCTCGCATCACCTCGACGAAATCTTCGTGGTGTGCGACCGCATTACGGTGCTGCGCGACGGCCAGTACGTCGCGACGACCGAGGTCGCGCGCACCGACGTCGAGCAACTGGTGCGCATGATGGTCGGTCGCCGGATCGAAAGCAGCTTTCCGCCGAAGCCGGTATTGCCGGCCGACGCGCCGGCCGTGCTCGAAGTCGATGCGCTGCAGATCGAGCGCGACGGCCCGGTGAACCGCTTCGCGCTGCGTGAAGGCGAGATCCTCGGTTTCGCGGGGCTCGTCGGTTCGGGACGCACCGAAACCGCGCTCGCGGTGATCGGCGCGACGCGCGCGCATCGCAAGGAACTGCGCGTGCGCGGCGCGGCGGCGAAGCTCGCCGATCCGGCCGATGCGTTGCGCGCGGGCATCGGCATTCTGCCGGAAAGCCGCAAGACGGAAGGGCTCGTCACGTCGTTCTCGATTCGCGACAACATCTCGCTGAACAACCTCGGCAAGTACCGGTCGATGCGCTGGCTGATCGACCGGCGCGGCGAAGCGCGCACCACGCACGACGTGATGCGGCGCGTCGGCGTGAAGGCGCCGTCGATCCACACCGAGGTCGCGACGCTGTCCGGCGGCAACCAGCAGAAGGTCGTGATCGCGCGCTGGCTGAACCATCACACGTCGGTGCTGATCTTCGACGAGCCGACGCGCGGCATCGACGTCGGCGCGAAAGCCGAAATCTACGGGCTGATGCGCGAACTCACCGCGCGCGGCTACGCCATCATCATGATCTCGTCCGAATTGCCGGAAATCGTCGGCATGTGCGATCGCGTCGCCGTGTTCCGGCAGGGCCGCATCGAGGCGACGCTCGAAGGCGACGAGATCGATCCCGACACGGTCATGACCTATGCCACGGCCGGCACGCGAGGAGCGACCCATGAACCTGCCTGATTCTTCTTCCACGCCTTCCACGACGCTCGCGGCCACCGCCGGAAACGGCGACGCGCCGCCGCCCCGCGCGATGTGGGCGCAGTTGCGCCGCTCGACGCTGTTCTATCCGCTCGTCGGCCTGATCGTCGTGTGCATCGCGATGATGATCGCGAGCCCCAGCTTCCTGTCCGCCGCGAACCTCGAGAACGTGCTGCGCCAGGTGTCGATCAACGCGATCATCGCGGTCGGCATGACCTGCGTGATCCTGACCGGCGGGATCGACCTGTCGGTCGGCTCGGTGATGGCGCTGTCGGGCACGCTCGCGGCCGGGTTGATGGTCGCGGGCGTCAACGCGGTCGCCGCGCTGGCGATCGGCATCGCGGTCGGCCTCGGCTTCGGCTTCCTGAACGGCGTGTTCGTCGCGTTCGCCGGGATGCCGCCGATCATCGTCACGCTCGCGACGATGGGCATCGCACGCGGCCTCGCGCTGATCTACACGGGCGGCTATCCGATCGACGGGCTGCCCGACTGGGTTGCGTTCTTCGGCAGCGGCAAGGTGCTCGGCATCCAGGCGCCGGTGCTGATCATGCTGGTGGTCTATGCGATCGCGTGGCTGCTGCTCGACCGGATGCCGTTCGGCCGCTACGTGTATGCGATCGGCGGCAACGAGCAGGCGACGCGGCTCACCGGCGTGCGGGTCGCGCGCGTGAAGCTGATCGTCTACACGCTGGCCGGGCTCACGTCGGCGCTCGCTGCGATCGTGCTGACCGGGCGCCTGATGAGCGGCCAGCCGAACGCGGGCGTGGGCTTCGAGCTCGACGCGATCGCGGCCGTCGTGATGGGCGGCACGTCGATCTCCGGCGGGCGCGGGGCGATCCTCGGCACGCTGGTCGGCGCGCTGCTGCTCGGCGTGCTCAACAACGGGCTCAACATGATCGGCGTGAACCCGTATGTGCAGAACGTGATCAAGGGCGGAATCATCCTGCTCGCGATCTACATCAGCCGCGAGCGATCGCGGTAACGATCGATCAATCAGCCATCCGAATCACTCAGGAAAGAGACAACTCATGACGACACCCGAAGCCCAGCCGCGCATGACCGCGGTCGTCTGCCACGGCCCCGAGGACTATCGCGTCGAACAGGTCGCGAAGCCGAATCCCGGCGCGAACGAACTCGTGATCCGCATCGCCGCGTGCGGGATCTGCGCGAGCGACTGCAAGTGCTACACCGGCGCCAAGATGTTCTGGGGCGGCCC
>Ga0268252_1000537_pt1 | contig 24102 bp, 23 predicted proteins | sample AgamicMgSfrz_FD_200244 | JGI IMG/M metagenome (GOLD analysis project Ga0268252, IMG submission 200244) | Agave microbial communities from Guanajuato, Mexico - Mg.Sf.rz (v2) (version 3) | ecosystem: Host-associated > Plants > Phyllosphere > Phylloplane/Leaf | place: Guanajuato, Mexico | collected... | reverse complement strand
ATAGAATGTATGTACAACGATTGTTTTTTTACATAAGAAGCGGCGATTTCTTCTATTTCACTCGGTAAATACATCCTTAATAATTTCTCTTTTATCTCTTCTCCTTGATCAAACATAATATCATCAGAAAGTTCTTTTGTTAATACTTTTTCTAAGAAAAAGTAAGAAGGTTCAAAAATATTTTTTATTTTTTGTTGTTTTTTGATTTTTTCTAAAAACAATTGAAATTCTTTTTGAAATTCACCGTTTTTAGGTAAGCATTGAAACGTATGTATTTTTTTTGTTTCATCGTAAATGCTCACTTCAACGCCTTCAATATTGACTTTAATTTCACTTGTCATATTTGATCCATCAATATGAAGACGATGCTCTTCATAATATTGTTGGTAGAGAAATAATGCTTCTTTTTCATTGTATAATTTAAAAACTTTTAGTACTTCTTCGTACGCTTCTACAGCACTTTTTATCGTTTCAAATACAGAAAAAGAAATCCACGCATTTCTTTTCGCAATTTCTCTTTTCGTTAATTTTTGTATTTCTTCCATAATAACTTTTTTTGTTTACTTAAATTTACATATTGGTTTTTTCGAAGCAATTGACTCATATGATGCATGGTTATTTCATCAATGAGGAACCACTTTTTGCTCTCCTTTGCTTCTTTTTCCCCCTCTTTGATAATGAACATTAACATTTCTTTTTCTATTTCATCTAGCTCATATCCGCTTTTTTCTTTATCAAAATAATCATAAAAGTATTCATCTACTTCTACGTGTAGATAATAAGTGAACGCATTTTTTGAAATCACGACATTAAATTTTTTGTTACTTTTTTCGAGTTTGATAATAATTTTTTGCTTGTTTTCTTTTGCGCTTACTTTATACCCATATTCTTTAATTTTACCCATTGTTTCCTGTTTCATTACTTAACCATCCCTTTCTTAGATCTCTTTTAACGCATTTCGTACTTCTTTTTCCCAATTTTCACGTAATATTTCATAAATTTCTTTTCGAGTATTCTCCGTTTTCTGGATAATTTGTATGTCATCAGAAGCAGAATTCAACAACAAACCTATTTCATTAAAATAAAAAAATTGAGCGGAATGTGTTAACTGATGTATTTTGGGCAAACCTTTCTTCAAATAAGAAGCTGAAGTTTCTTCTATTTCATTTGGTGAAAAAGTGTTCAATAATAATTCTTTTAATTTTCCTTGCGTTGTCGGACTAAAGCGATCTAAATAGAGCTCATCTAATAATTTTTCAAAGAAAAAAGAAGAAGGTTCAAAAACTTTCTTGATTTTTTGTTGTTTTTTGATTTTCAATAACCATGATTCAAAATTCTCTTTAAATTTATTTTGTTCAATTGTTGTAAACGATTGTTTTTCTTCTTCTGTCTTCGCATCTTTAATAACCATATTAATCCCTTCATAGTCCATTTCAAATGCAAGATCGAAATTTTTCCCATCAATATGTAAACAATGTTCATCGTAACCTTCTTCATACTGATACAAGTCTTCTTTTTCATTGTATTCATAAAGAATAGAAGTAGTTTTTTGGTATGTTTTTATATATTCTTTAATTTTTTGCGCTGTAAAACGCGAAACCATAACCTCTTGATCAGTAATGCATTCATTTGTTAAAACTTCCAGTTCATCCATTTCTATTTCATCTTGTCCATCTAACCAAACATATTCTTTTTCTTTCAAAAGATCTCCTACTCCGTACGTACCATCTAGTACAAGCCATTTCTTTTTTTCATTTGCTTCTTTTTCTTTTTCTTCAACAATTAAAACAATTACCTTTTCATCTACATCTTCTAAATCATCTGCATAAAGATAATAAGTCAAATCATCTTCTACAATACTCACTTCATACTCTTCTTTTTGTTTTTTTAGTACAAAATCTGTACAATGCCCTTCTTTTTTTATTTTTACTTCATATCCGTAGTGGTTTATTTTATCGATTGTTTCTTGTTTCATTATCCATCATCCCTTTCAGCTTCGCTGTTTATATTATATCATTTTCGATAAAAAAAGACATCTCATGAGATGTCTTCTAAGCTTTTTGTTAATTCTTCTTCTAATTTTGCATGCAAAACTTTTCGAATGTCTTCTTTTATCTGCGGCGATTTTTCAACGACGTACACGTCATTGCGGATAACATCTAATATAAATCCTTTGTTGTTTAAATATACAAATCTGTTTTCTTTGTTTAAATAATGGACTTTAGGCAATGTTGATTTAACATAGAAAGCAGCCATTTTTTCGATTTCTTCAGGTGTGTGATTTTGTTTCAGAAAATCATAGATTTTTTGTTTCATTTCTTTCGTAGCAAACACAAATTCATTACTTAATTTTTCAAAGAAAAACGATGAAGGTCGAAAAAGTTTTTTAATTCGCTGCTGTTTGATTATTTTTTGTAACAAATCTTCCATATTTTGAACAAATTCATCCATTTTATGAAAACGAAAGGTGTGAATAAGCTCAGTTTTTTTATCTCGAATGTTTACTTCTAGTTCATTTTTCTTCATTTCAAACAAAATCGTCATATCATAACCTTGGATATGAACATAAGACTTTCTATATTTTGTTCGAAAATAGTACAAAGTTTCTTTTTTTGCATAATCACTTAAGAATTTTTTTGCATGTTCATAAAGTCTCATTTGTTTTTTTATTTGTTCAAATGAAGAAACAGATAAATAAAATTCTTTATCTTCAATTTCTCCTTGTGTTAAATATTCCAATTCTTTTGTGTCGATTACACTTTTTTCATCAATCGATACATAATTTTTTTCTTCGATCATTTTTATCAATTCTTTTTTCATATCACAATTAATGAGTAACCATTTTCCTTTTTGTTTTGCTTCTTGTTCTTTTTCTTCGATGAGGAACATTAAAATTTCTTTTTCTATATCATCAACTGCTTGAAAACTTGTATAAAAATAATACGTTAGGGGACCTTCAAAAAAATGAATTTCATAATATCTGCTCTTTTTGCGAAAAATATATTTAATTTTATTTTGATATTCTCTTATTTCCACTTTATATCCCAATTCTTCAATTCTCTCCATGATTTCTTTTTTCATTTTTTTCATTCCTTCCGTGAATTAATATTTAACTTTTCATCTACTTTGTTTTCTAAAATGTCCATAATCAACTTCTTCATTTCTTTTTCAAGTGTATCAGAATGATCTAATGCGTACACGTTTCTTTCATTTTGATCAACAAGATACACTTTTCCATCAAAGTAAAAATAATACATATTTACAGGTAGATCATAAATAGGAAATACCTTTATTTTTAGATAATTTGATGAAATTTTTTCAATATCTTCAAACGCATGAAATTGTAATAAACATGCATGAATATCTTCAATCATATTTTCAGAAACCATTTTATTAAAATCCCCTGTGCGCATTAATTCTTTAAAAAAGAATGGTTCAGTTTCAGAATTAAATAACTGCTTAATCCCTTGTTTTCTTTTTGTTTTTTCAGCCCAATCTGTTAAGAGAACTTCTATATCTGTTTGATGAAATACTTGTATTTCTTTTTCTTTTCTATCTTCTTTTTTAAACAAAAAAGCGAACATGTTTTCATTTTCAAAAGATACTCTTATTTCCCCTTTTTCCCCCCACGCATAATAATCAAAATGAAAATCATAATGATCGTATCTTTTTTTATAAAAAAATAAAGGTTCTTTTTCATAAATTTGATTTAATTTTTTCATAGCTTTTTTATAAAGTTGAAAGAAATTCTCGATTTTTTTCGCAACTTCTTCTACCATATAAATGTTTCCTAGATATTCATACGTTTCACGAAGTCTTATTTTATTTCTTTTTTCCCTATGCTGTCTTTCACATATTTTCCTCGGTGATAAATTCGACAAAACATAAAGACTTTTCTCTTTTTTATTTATTTTTTTATAGTTATTGTTTTCCAGCCAAGTTTCAATTTGATTTTCTTTTTCGCTCATGCGTTCAATAACCAGTTGTTTATTTTCTTGATTCGCTACATCTTTCAACCATTCAATCAATAAAAAAACAACTTTTTCATCCACGCCAGAGTAAAAAGGAATATGAATATTTTTTTCATCTAAAAATGCTCGAATACTCCCCTTTTCTTCTCCTAATTTTACTTTAATTTCTTCTTCATCCATTTCAATTTCTGCATTTACTCCTAATGCTGATAATTTTTCTAAAAAGATCCCTTTATCCATTTTTTTCATTCCTTTCCTTCAATTCTTTCTTTATTGTATCACAAAAAGAAGACATCTCATGAGATGTCTTCTAAATTTTTAGATGTCTTTAAGCGCTTCATTCAGTTCATTTTCTACACGCTGCATCACGTACTGATTCACACGATGCTTATACTTTTCATCTTTATCGAAAATCATGACTTTTTCTTTGTTTTGATCAATCACTATGACTTTTTCATCAAAGAAAAACAATAAACATCGATGAGGTAAATATCGTTTTTTAAATTCTTTATTTCGCATATATCGGCTGCAGTTTTCTTCAATTTCTTTTGGTTGAAAATGCATTAATAATTCTTCATATAATTTCTTTTCTGTCTTATCAGTTAGATCGGAGTACATTGGATCCCAATAAATGAATTTTTTATAGAAAAAGTCCGATGGTTCCAATACTTTTTTGACTCTATTTTTTTTGACTAACTTTTCTAAATAATTTTCCATCAGATATTCTATTTCTCTTTCGTGACAAATTTGCATGCTATACTGTTTTATCTTTTCTTTGTCATACCAAATAAGTTCGGTTTTATCTTTTTTTGATATTAAAACGTGCCCTTCATTTCCTTCATCTATGAACCAATATCCTCCGCCGCATGCACGAAAATCAAATAACCATGATTTTTCTTTTCTTTTTTTCAAATAAGACTTCATTTCCATTTCATATGCTATTTTTTCATTTAATTGTCTTTTACATTTACTAGAAATCATAAAACGTTTTTCTTCATAATCTTCCCCTTTTATTTCTTCCAATAATTCCCCTACTTCTTTATTTAGAAATTCATATCCTTTTTCTTTTAAACTTTTAACGAGATGAACACCTGTATATTGGAATAGCAAAGAAACATCCACTTTCATTATTTCTTTTTTCTCGTCTATTTTTTGCTCAAAAAGGTCAATAATAGACAAAATCATTTCTTCTTTTAAATCGTGCATATCATCTCCTAACATCGCTAATCTATGTGTTTCATTATTTATTTCTTTTTTTTCGAAAATCAATTGCATGGATTCTTTTCCTTTCTTTATTTCTAACACCATATGATCTGAAAAAGACATAAACGTCATTGTATATCCTAACATTTCAAATTGTTCCTTTACTTGTTCAATCATGTTCATTCTCCTTTTTCCTTGAAATTTTCCATTTCTTGTTCAAAAAGCTGTTCTTTTATCTCCAAATAGTGTTTTTTTATTTTTTCTTTTACATTCTCTTCATCATCTATTATATAAAGTTGATGTTTTTTCTCGTCAATCATCAAATATTGATTCATAAAAGGAAAAATACTTATTTCATCTAAAATACGTGAAATGATTCTTTTTTCTTTTATACACTTTGCTGCTTCTTTTTCAAGTTCTGCTTTATCGTACGTATCTTCCATCTTTTCTTTTATTTTTTCAAATAAAGTTCCGCCATTATATAACGTTTTCGTTGCTTTTTTTAGAAAAGAAACAAAAAATCGTTCATTTGGATAAAACATTGTTTTTACTCGTTGTTTTTTTTCGATTTTCTTCATGGCTTCATTTAAAAACAGTTGAATTTCTTCTACTGTTTTACATCCTTTTTCACATTCTATTTCTTTTTCCCTATCAAAAATTTGAACATACATTTGATTGTTTTTCCACATTCTATGAATAAATCCAACAAATCCATCAAGATAAAAAAAATAATCGAATTTTTCTCTTTTTTCTTCGTAATCAAATAATAAATAATTCTTATACACTTCTCGTAATTCTTGTTCAACTGCTTCAAATAAAGTATAACGTTTTAACATTTCCTCTGATTTTTCTGAAGCATAACAAAATTTATAACTACTACCTTTTTCATATTTATTTATTAAACGATTAAGTTCATAAGGAGCCACTCGTTTATACTGACGCTTCGTTAATTCTTTTAAAATGGAAAACGAAACGTATTCTTTTGCTTCCTTACTGTTGAGTAATAGACATTTTCCTTCTTTTTTACACATCTTTTCCATTTCATTTAATGTAATTTTCCAAACGTATTCTTCAATAATCGGTTTTTTTCCGTCGTTATAAAACACAACTGTATTCGTTATTCTCCCTTTGTTCATAAGAATATCTAATCGTACCGCTCTTCGTTTATCGTAGATCGAAAATGAATAATATTCTTCTTCTTCATCTTGAAATACATAATAGTTTTCATCGTCATATGGCATTTCCATATTTTTGCCCTCTTCTCTTTCCTTTTTCTTTATTTTAACATCTTTAAACCAAAAAAGATAAAATAAAAAGCTAATCAATTGATTAGCTTCTTCACATTTTTTTCTATTTCTTTTTCCATTTTATCTACGATAAAATGCTTGATTTGTTCTTTCCCTTCTTCATTTTTATCAACAAGCAGGATCTCATCATGTTCTTCGTCGATTAAAATCATTTTTTCGCCAAACTCAAGGACAAACTGATATTTATTTATTTCAGCGACACTTTCTTCATCTTTACGATTCATTTTAGAGGATATCTCTTCAATTTCTATCGCTTTATAGTGCCTGCGTAGAAGTTCGTATATTCGATCTTGCATACCCTTTCCCATGCAATAGTCCCCGATATAATCGGTGAAAAAATGTCGATATTCTTCAAATATTCCTTTAATTCGTTGTTTTTGTTCAATAGTACGAAAATAATTTAAAAAGTATTGATTTATATCTTCTTCCGTTGAAAGATTTTTCTTTTTTACTATTTCGTTCTTTTCATTATAAATGATAAAAATTGCATCTTTTTCATGTTCAAAATCAATATTAATATATCCGTTCACACCATGATAATAAAAATCAAATTCATATCCGCTATTGCTCCAATCAAATTCAAATAAATATTCTTTTTCTTTAAATTTATTTAACCATTTTTTAGCTAATTTTATTAAAGAACAGTACTGTTCAAGTCTTTTAAGTGATGTTTCTTCCATCCACATTCCATTCTCAGAATGCATTATATAGTCAGCTTTAATATTTATTTCATCTTGCTTAGGAACCTTAACATACCCTCTTTTTTCTAACCATTGTTTAAACGGAAAATTAAAAGCAGGAGCCATTTTCTCCATTTCAATCCAAAGATATTGATGTTTACTTTTTGATTCTTCTTCTAAAACCGAAAACAATGCTTCACTTTCTTCTTCATTTAATCCTTTTTCTCCCTCGAAATACTGTAATTCAATCTCTGTATTTAAATAATTTCGTTCTATCAAAAATTTTAGTTCATTTTCCCAATCATCAATGATTAGAAAATAACTTTTTGGGTTTCCCTGTATGTCAACATTTCGATCATTTTCTTGTAACACCTGTTTAAAATTCTCAAGCGAAGCTTCCATTTTTTTTCACTCCCACTTTTTAAATTTTTCATTTATTTCATTTTCTGCCGCTTTCATCATATGTTTTCTAATTTCTTCTTTTACCTGTTCATGTTGATCAAATAACAAAACTTCTTTTCGGCTTTTTTCAATATAGATGATCTTCGAACCAAATTCCATGATTCCTTCATATTCAACTTTAAACCAAATAACTTGTTTCCTTGAACGTGCCATCATCGACGAAATTTGTTCAATTTCATAGGGCGTATAAAATTCTCGGAGTTTTTTGTACACTTCTTTTTTCATAGGAAAGTCAATAACGGCATATCGACAATATAAATCGAAAAAATAGGTACTAGGTGAAAATAAACTGTTTAATCGTTCTTTTTTTTCAATCAACGTTAAGTAATTAAGTACTGTTTCTTTCATTTGTTCCGCTGAAGAAAATGACCACTTTTTATATTCAACTTCTTCCTTGAAAATACGTACACTATAACCTTTTTCTTCTTTTTCTAACACAAGCGTTGCTACAAATTCAGCACATCGAAACCAGTATTTGTCATATTCTTCTTCGTCTTCTTCATAGAGAAATAACATTTCATTTTCTTCATATTCTTTTAGTAATGTTTTTAATGAGTAAATAAAAGAAACATCATCTTGTAGTTGGATCAGATTTTGTTCTTGAACGTATCCTGTTTTTTCTTTTTCATTTTCTGCATGCGCAAGTTGTTTGACATCATCTTTAGACAATTCTTTGTACTGTTTTCCTTTTAAAAATTCTTCCCAGTGAGAAATATCATCAAAAATTAACACTTTGTTATATCTTTTTGCTTTTTCTTCCATGCATTGTACTACCAAATCCCATTGCTTTTCCGTTAATAGTTCTTCTCCCTTTGTATAAAGCATTGCGTAAATTGTCAAACGATGTTTTATCATTTCAATTCTAATAGTTGTGTTTTCTTTTTCAAAAGAAATACTTTCTGCTTTTATGCCTATCCTTTCGTTCATGGTAAAATCATTTTTTTCCATTTCAGCTTTTAATACGTCTTTTATACTCATTTTTTTGCTCCTTTTAATAAATGTCTTTTATTTTTCGATCCAACTCGTTTTCAATCAAAGATAAGATGAATTTTTTTATTTTATCTTTGCTTTGATTGTCTTTTTTCGTTAGAAATACTTTTTCTTTTTCCAAATCATAGAAAATAATATACTCGTTAAAGCTAATAATTCGCTGCTGACTATTAAGAAATTGTTCATACCCTGTGTTATTTTTATAGTGCAGTGCACATACTTCTTCTATTTCGTTTGGTGTATAAACACGTTGCAACTCTTGATAAACAGCTTTTGGCATATCTTTACCAATCCCGTATAAAGCATTTTTAAATAAATACCGTTCAAAAAAATATTTAGATGGTTGAAATAATTGTTTTACTCGTTGCGCTTTTTTTAACGTTGAAAAATGATTTTTTAAAAAAGATAATGCTTCTTGTGGAATTTTTACTTTCTCTTTTTTGATTTCTTTTTTCTTTTCATCAAGTATTGTTATATAAACACCTTCATGACCCGCGTAAGAGAGTTCAAGCGTTTCGTTTTTTCCTGAATGGTGATAATTATAAGAAATGTTGCTTTTTTTAGTAAATAAAAATAACGTTTCGTTTTTTATTTCTTCTTCCATATAACGTTTAATTTCAGGCTCTACTTCTATAAATGAATCCAATTTCCCACCACCATCTTGAAGCATAAATGCCATTTGAACATGACGTTTTTCAATATTATTTAATTTTTCAAATTTCTCTCCTTCTAACACTTTGTAGTTTTTTTGTCCTAAAAACCCACTTAACGAAAACGATGTATATCGTTCTAAAAGTGTTGTTTGAAGACAAAGTGGTCGATGCATTTCTTTTGCAATATACTCCATCAATTCTAAAATAAGCAAAAATACTTCTTCATCAAATATAAATTCCATATACGTTTTTGATACTTCTGCTGTTAATTCTTTCGCTTCAATGATCATTTCATTTCTACCATTATCTGATGAAATCAAAAGCTTTAACGTAATAGGTGATGTTTGTTCTGCTGATACGTTAATTTGTTTTTTCTTTAATTTTTCTACAATTTCTGTAATCATTTCCTCACTTCTTTCCTTTTTTTAAAGTATAACATGAAAAAAACTCTCTTTGTAAAAGAGAGTTATCCAACTTATACTATCTTATTTTTCTATCATCTTTTTTTCTTTCCGTGTTTGGGTTTGAAGAGTTTTTTGCATATCAATAAACATGGGTTGAATGATATAGTCATCCGTTTTAATGATTCGTCCCGCTTTTTCAACAGGAAAACCATACGTAATTTTTAATGCACGAAATAATAATGGATTAATGAGTGCGTAATAATAATGCACTCTATGTTTTTCTGCAAAATATAATAACGCATGTAAAATATTTTCCAATGTTCCTGTTTTTTTATGCTTTCCCACGCTAAGTTTATCAATTTCATAAATGTGACAAAGAGATGTTTTTTTCGTTATTTCAAGCGAAGAAAACAAAAACATATCTTCAACTGCCGATTTTTTCTTATCCATGGTATAAGGTATGATTTCAACCGTTCCATTTTTTTCTCCTTCCGCATTTTCTACTAGATAACGTGTCGCATTTTCTTTGCATTCCTCCAATTCATAATTTTCTTGTAAAAAAGATTCTTTCCAAATACTGTTGAAAATCTCCAAGTCTGTTCTAGATGCTATTTCTTTAAACATACCCTCTTCAACCCTTTCAACGGTGTTGGTGTAATAACTTTATTTTGTTATTACGTTTTTTTTATACCACGTTTTTTAAAAAAATCGAACTTTTTTTTGTTGATCTTTCTCTCTTTATCTCCTAATATAAGGACAATTCAATTGAATGAATAAAGGAGGGAATAAAATGAAGAAATATCTTTCATTTATTTTATTAAGTTTATTATTAGTTACATCTATTGGCGCCGTGTGGGATATATGGAGTCATAATGCTGATCAACCTGAAACATTTTGGACGCCTAGCCACGCTATGATTTATTTAAGTGTAGCAGGAGCAGGTCTCACCGTATTGGGTGTCGTTATTTATGAATGCGTGAAAATTGGCTCGTTTTCGCCTAAACGTATTCCCAACGTAAAGGGACTTGCACTTGCAGGTTCAGGAAGTGTGTTTCAACTACTTGCTGGTGTTAGCGATGATATTTATCATAGTATTTTTGGATTTGACGTTACGATGTGGTCTCCGCCTCATGTAGCGGTTTTATACGGCGCTATTTTAACACTACTGGGCATTTTTGAATTAAAGGTAGAAGGAAGTGAAATTAAATCTTTCTTTTCGTCTATTTTAGCAATTTCCATGATTTTTGTTGTGTATCAATTTTCCACATTTGAATATGATATGAACTTTCATGCGTCTCCTGTATTCCCTGAAGATAAGAATTGGGATATTATTCACCGCTGGAAACCGTACAGCGCCTATTTAAGCATTTTATTAATTCCAGTTCTTTCGTATTGTTTGACACTTGCCACCAAAAAATTTCATTTCGCTATTGGAACCATTACAACATCTTTTGCTTTTTTAATAAAGTATCTTATTTTCATTTGGTATAATGGTACGATTTTAGATTTATATTTCCCTTTATGGATTCCTCTTTGCGGGGTTATCTTTGATCTTGTGTACATTTTGCTTAAAAAAACAGACCGTTCGTTTTATTATGCAAATTTGGCTGCAGGAATGATGTTAATTTTTATCGTAGAAATTCAAAATCCGCTTTCAATGAATGTTGGGAAAATAGGCATTTCTCTTCTTGGCGTCAGTATATTATCTATTCTTTTTACCCAATTTGCTTTAAAAGGCATTTCATTAAAAGGATTTCATGTATCTTATGTGTCTGTTTTCCTTTTGATTTTATTTTTCCCAAGCATCGCTTGGGCACATGACGGGCAGAAAATTATTCCTGTTGAAAAAATTGCACCTGATTTACACCCACTTTGGTTATTACTGGAATTTTCAATTATTTTCTTTTTAGGATATAGATTGGCACGTTTTTTATCACGTATCGATCGAAAAAAAGAGACAAAAGATTGAATTGTAAAGAAAAATCAGTAGTATGCAGGTAAAAGGAGTGGATATTCTTGCAAACACAAAAAGAAGAATTTCATGCTAGAAATCGACTAATTTCCAAATCATTATTTATTGCTTGGTTTTTACTCACACTGATGAATATTTTTTTAAAGGAAAATTTTATTAATATTGCGATGTTTCTTATTATTGGTGTTGTTACGTTTCCTCCTACTTTTTATTTTATGAAAAAGGAAAAAGCTATTTTCTTCACGGCTTATTGGTATCAATGTTGCGGATATGCCTTAATCAGTGGATTGTTATCTCTGGATGCAACGTTTAACGTATATAACTTTTTATATTTCATTTTAATCACGAGTTTGTTGTATCAAAATCGTAAATTATTACTTTTTTCCAGTTCTTTATGTATGACGATTGCGACCATCTTTTTCTTTTGGAAAAAAGAAAATTTATACGGAAATGGTTTTGCGACCAATTATGACTATTTTTATCAAGGCATTTCTTTTTTCTTGGTGTCTCTTGTTCTATATACACTTGTAAAATATTTCGAAAAATTAAAAAAAGACTGGGAAACATCCAAAAAAGAAGCGGATGAGCGACGAGATGTGATTGAAAAAACAATGGCAAGTACATTATTAAGTGTAAATGTCATGCGCGATAACGGAAGTATGCTAAAAGATAAAATGAAAGAAATGGAGCAAATTACATCTTCTTTATTAGACGGATTTGAAGACACAAAAGTTGGAAATAACAACATGGCAATGAATACAAACGGTATTTCTAGTACCATGAGTCAAGTCAATGAAGCGATCAAAGATATGAACGAACATACTGCTCAATTTGTGGAAAAGTCCAAAGAAACAGAACAAGTATCCAAATTAAGTGATCAAGAAGTAGAAGAATTAAAAAAACAGCATAATGTCCTGGAAGAGTTCATTGAAGAAAACGCGATATTATTACATAACTTGACAAAACGAAATGAAAAAGTGAGTAGTATCATTGATATCATTGAAGCCATTTCAAATCAAACAAACTTACTGGCGTTAAATGCAGCGATTGAAGCAGCAAGAGCAGGTGAGCACGGAAAAGGATTTGCTGTTGTAGCAGATGAAGTGAAAAAATTAGCGGATGGTTCAAAAGAACAAACAAAACTTATTAGCGAAATTTTATCAGATATTCAAGCACAAACGCTCTTAGCAAATGAAAAAGCATTACGAGGAAAAGAAGCCATTGAAACAACCAAAGAAGGAACAAAAAAAGTAAGCGAAAGTTTTGATCGAATTTACCATAATACATTAGAACTTTTAGAACTTTCTGAAAAAAATAAAGAACGAACAGAAGAAATCAAAAAAAGTTCGGGTTTGATTACAGAAAATTTAGCATCTCTTTCTTCAACAAGTGAAGAAATTTCAAGTCAGTCTGATGAAATGGTGAGTTCAATCGAACAATTAAAACAAGAAGTTCATGATATTTCCACTAATTTTAAAGCATTGGAAAAAGAAATGAATAATTTAACCAAATAAAAATGCCCAATGGGCATTTTTTTCATCAAAACGTGTCTTGTTATTTCAAGTGATACAGTGCTATACTAATGTATAACTTTACTTGTTTAAAAAAAGGATTTTGATTTCTTTTTTTAAAATAACGTTTAACAACATAAAAAAACCTAACAGATACGAAATCGAGCGCCAACTCATTTCGCTTCTGACACCGTCCATAACACGGTACCAGGTTGGATCCATTAGGCTTTCTTATGTAATAAGATAGTTCTTATTATAACGGAAAACCTAAGAATCCTGCAAGAGGTTCGGAAAAAAATGCGTAAAATTTTTTTCGTGCATAATTTATTATACAATTGCACAAACTAAGTATGCATTCGAGGAATAACTCTTAAACCTGTTACTGTTTTGATCACATGAACATTTATGTTCATCTTTTCAAGGACGGTAGCGGGTTTTTTCGTTGTCCTAACGGAAACGAAGTTTTAGTAAAATTTCATATCACTGGTAGAGCACCATGAAGAGAAAGCGGAAGGCGCATCTCTTTATAAAAAAAAGACGTAATAAATCTGTAGAGTTTCCCGTCTAACTCGCTTCTGATTAACCAATCAGAAATGTCGTCCGTCAGAGGGACCTTCCACTTCCCAGATCTTATAGATTACGCCTTATAGGCGTAGCCTATAAGAATATCCCGTCGGTTGATCGTTTGATCAGGTAGCGTGTTGTATTCATTATGGTGATGAGGTCGGTAAATTTAACCACCTGGGCGACTTGGGTGCGTATGAAGTCATACGAATATCCAGTATAACGCGGTCGAAGTGCACACTGTGGCTCCGTTTTGCAATAAATTGCGAATAAGCCTAGTTCTACCCTTTTTTAGTCAGGGGGTAGTCTGTCTTCTCTACTCCTATTCACCCTTTTGCAAGAGGTTGATATAAAGAAAATATACATTGGAGGTTTTTATCATGAAGTTATTTTTAAATGAAATTAATTTCTTAAGTGTTTTAAATTGTTATTCTTTCTTTTTAGAAGGATTGGATCAAAAACAAAACGAACTCCTTTATCACATTAAAGTGAAACAAAATATGTTGATTTATATTCAAGAAAGTATCAATAAAATAACAACACAAACATTAACCGACATTACAGAGAATCATACACTTATTCGTCGTTTGTACAAAAATAACGAATTCATAGAAACGATGAAGTGTATTAAACGCCATGAAAAAGCCATGAAAGAAAATTTAAAATTAAACAATATTAAGTATGAAGGGAAAATTTCAAATGGTAATTATGTGATATTTTTTGAATTAATTAGTGCTGTTTTTAACTACCAAGAAAATACGGTAAATATAAAGAATATTAAACCGAATCAATGGACATTTATAAAAAATGAAAGAAAAATTTATTTGTCGGTCGAACGAAAAAACAACACCTTTATTTTTAGTCACAAATTAGTTGAAATGTTACCTAATTCTTTTCTTATTAATAAAATGCCTTTTTACGAGGCTTTTCATAACCTGGAGCAGTTTCATACACATTTAAATTTTGCAAAAGATATTCATGAAATTTTAGCAAAAGAACCTCGCATACGTGTAAAAATGTTAGTGAACTAAAAAAAAGCGTCAGAACGTATATTTTCCCCCGATTAGGAAATAATAACAGTAGGTTCATAAGTAATTCTCCTACTTATTTCCTTAATCAATGAATGATGAGTGCTAAGCAAAAAAGAGTTCCCAATGGAACTCTTTTTTGCTTTAGATATGACTTTTTCATATATAGAAATAATTATCAAATCCTTCATAATACATTCCGTTCAATTTAGTTTGATCAGAATGAACTTTTCCTATCGTTATAATCCCTTCTGATTCATATTTTGATCGATGTAGCGTCTCTATATTATTTTTTCGTATCCATTCCAAAGCACTTTCAAAAGAAATCGTTTTAAAATTGAAACGATAAGCATTTTCAATAACTTTTATTTCTTTTATTTTCAAGTTAGACGGTTCCAATTCACCCATAAGGTATCTCAATCTTTTTTCTTTACGAGGTGTCGTTTGAGCTAAAAATAATTTAGCTTCTTGTTCTGAGTTAAATAATTTCAAATCATTTTTGCGACTTTTTTCATTAACACTTTTTTTAATTTTCCCTTTCGTATTTAAATAAAAACCGTGCCATTCTTCTTTTCCTATTACCATAAGTTTTTTCGTGAACTCCATTTTTTTCTTCCTGGTTAAAAAAATCTATTAAAAACTGATAAAAAGAACCTTTTAACCAGGATTCACCTCCTTTTAGTGTTAAATATTCAAAACCAATAAATTTTATTAAAACGCCATAATAATTTCGTGGATTTTAATCCATATCGTTTTAATACTTTGCCATCAGTAGTGGTTAAATTACATTGTTTTTTATCTGGATAAAGAGCTGTAATATAACCAATATATTTTTCACTATTCTTTTTTGTATAGCAAACATAATCACGGTGTTTAAAACCATTTACTTCTTCTGTTTGCGCTTTGCTTTTTCTTCTCATTGGTTTTATTGTCCATTCTTTTAAACTACACTGTTCAGCAATCACTTCTAAATTGGCGATAACAATAGCATCATTGGCGTGAGTTTTTTCAATATTCCAATCAATGCGCTTGTTTGCTGTATCGCAACCTGTTGTTAAGTGTACCTTTGCAATTTTAGAAAGCTCTGTACGTAAGAAATTCTTACCCTGCATGACATGTTGAGCATCTTTTAAATTAATGTTTTTCCCATTAATCAATTGTTGATATTTAGAAGAGGCACTTAATTCAATACCGTGAATGTTGTCATGACATGTTTTACAAAGGGTAATTAAATTATCAATAGAATCATTTCCTCCCAAACGCCTCGGAATAATATGATGAGCTTCTAATCTACATTCTTTTTTACCACAGTCCATGCAAGTGAATTTATCACGAAGAAGTGTTGCTTTCCTAAGATTCTCATCGAGTCTATTACTTTTTTGATATTGCCATTTATATAGTTTGTGACCAGCTTGAAGTGCACGTATATCCATCACGACATCCTCTAAATGAATAACATTTATGCGACACCATTTTTGAATCTTCTTTACAACACGAAGTGTTGCTTCTCTTTTTTGTTTAATGCTAGGAGCAATTCTACCTTTTCTTTTAGAAGAGGAACGATTATTGAAGCGTTGAGCTCTATATTTTTTATGGTATCTTTTGTATTTTCGATAATCTCGTCTAACATCCATTAAATGTTTAACATCTTGTCTTTGTTCAATTGTTCCTTTAAAAACAGGTTTATTTTTCGTAGGACATTCTTGAACAAGTGCAATACCTACATGTTTTGAACCATCATCAATACCTAAGTGTATAGGTGTTTGATCAACTTTTTCTTTTGAAACAGATTTAAAAAGTTGAATAACCATTGGGAACTTGTTAATTAGAACGGCTCTTTTCTTACGAATTAAATACCAACCTTTGTTTTCTTTTGTTGGACTTAATTTGTTGCCGTTTTTATCTAAAACAAAACAATAACTAGTCATTTCTGACCAACCTTTCCAAAAAAGTATTTTCCTTCTTGCCCAAGTTGCACAGAGGACATGTGACGGCGTTGTTTGGCTTTCCTATAGAATTTCTTCAGGATTAGCTTTCGTCCTAATCATCACTCACAGAGCAGGGGACTGACGGGTAACATCCCAAGGTGTGTTTTTACCTTGCTGCACTAACGTAGTTCAACGTGCTACCTTTGTTACCAAAAGCTACACTCACTAGAGCTGGAAAGCACTAAAACCATTTATAAAACTTTCGTAAAATGTATTAGATTCTACTGCTTTTTTTATAACTGTTTTAAAGCTTCTTAACCAATTTTTTCTTAATAATGATAGTTTATCATAATTTTCATCAAAAAAGATACGTATGTGCCTTTTTAACATAAAAAAAACTCTTGCGACTTTTTATCATTAATATATACTAGAAGCGATAAAATAATCTAAAAGCGAGGGATTAAGAATGAATTCATTCGATATTAAAGAAAAAGAAAAGGAAATAGCTGCACACATTAACAAGCATTTAAATGATATTCATGAATATATTTTAATGAATCTTCCGAAAGGATTTCTTTTAAAAGGAAAGCCTTATTTGAAAGATAATCAAATTATGGTTCATTATATGGAAAAAATGTGGAGTGGATTTTCACAACCAGAACCGATTCCTGCAACTGATTTTATCGAAATTTTAGACATTAAAAATAAATAAAAAAGACGCATAAGCGTCTTTTTCTTTTTAAATATGCTCAGAATACTCGTAAAATTTAGCCATGAGCGCATGTATATTTTGTTTATCCATTCCGTTTATATGGTTTTTTCCTAACAGCTCTTCATTATCGCTTACATAAATTTGATTATCCACCATCATTGCATTTTCAATAATGGCATTTAGCTCTTTTTCATTAACAACCATCGTAAATCCATTACAACGCGTTCCTGTTCGAATAAGTTCTTCACAGCATTGACAATAATAGTGATGTTCTTGACCACTATGGATCACTTTGAATGGTTCATATTCCTCTCCTTCGATATGTTGCAATATAAACGTTAATGAACTCTTTTTATACATAAAAGAAATCAAAATTTGATTTCTCTCGTTCTCTTTGACGTTTTTTATCGTTACATGATGCAAAATATCGGTTTGTGTTGGTTTCTTTCTGTTCATGAACTCACCTCTTTTCCTTTTTATCAGATAATTGTTATTCTGCCAATTTTTTTGATAAAAAAGAAAAACGAATCATTCATTCGTCTTTTTTTAAAAGCTCTCGTAAATTAATTTCATAGTAATTTTCCAATTGAATAATGACACTATAGCCCAATCTCGTTTTTTCTCCATTTTCTAACTCTTTTAATTTTTCTTCATCAATTCCCGTTACACACGCCACTTCATGAACACTTTTCTTTTTCTTATAACGCGCTGTTTTTAAAGGTTTCGTCAAACAAGGATATCGTTTCACTTTTTCCACTCCTGCCATTTATTATTTTTATTTTTTATTAAAAAATTAATTGTTTCCTTTTTCTTCATACAAAAAAACATACCCATTGTTAGGTATGTTTTAACGTTTTTTTTGTTTGTATTTTGTAGGGATTTCACTTAAAAAACGCGATGGTTCGAATTGTTTTCGAAACCTTCCTCCTGTTTTGGAGTTCGTGAATGTTTGGTTCTTAGCAAATGTTAATGTTAATTTTTCTTTTGCTCTTGTCATACATACATAAAAGACACGGCGTTCTTCTTCAATTAATTCTTCTGTTTTTGCATATTGACTTGGAAATAAATTTTCCGCGCAACCAATGACATATACATGCGGAAATTCAAGTCCTTTTGCACTGTGTGCAGACATTAACCGAACACCGCTTTGTTGAAGCGATTCACTGTTCATTTCTTTTACCACTACGTATGCAATACCTTCATCATCCAGTCGTTGGATCAAATCTTTTGCATAATAATGATGACGAAACAAAATGGCAATATCATCTAACTTAACTTTTGATTGAAGTTTTTTAAGTTCTTTTACAATGTAATCGACTTCATCTCGGTGATGATACGCTTCAAAAACACCTATTTTGTCGCCTTTAGCATTATTGGTAAATAACGTCTTTTCTTTTTGTTTTTTGTTTTGTTTAATGAGTTCGTGCGCTGCTTCCACAATCATTTTTGTTGAACGATAATTTTCTTCTAACTTTAAAATTTTCGCTTGTTTAAAATCTTCTTCAAATGATAAAATATTTCGAATATCAGCATTTCGGAATCCAAAGATAGATTGAAAATCATCTCCTACTGCAGCAAAGTTTTGATATTTATTGGTTAATAGCTTCAATAATACATATTGAACTTTGTTCGTATCTTGAAATTCGTCTGCTGTAATAAATTGAAACTTTTCTTGGTATTTCTCCAACATAGATGGATTACTTAATAATAAACGCACAACGACTAATACTAAATCATCTAAATCGAGGGAACGTTTTTCTTTTAATGCTTTTTGATAAAGCGGATAAAGATCAACAGTTTCCATATAGTATTTCATTGATTTTCTCATGTTTTTTACTTTTTCCCAATCAATATAGTCATTACTTGAATGGTTGGTTGCTAAAGCTTTAGGCGAAACCATTTCACTTTTAAACGCAGAAATATTTTTATAGATATCTTCTGCCATTTTTCGATCATACCTTTGTTTCATAACTAATTGATTCATTAAACGAAGCGATTCAAATTCATCTACTATTTTAAACCCTTCTCGGTTTTCTTCTTTTAATATACGGGTACATAATGAATGAAACGTATGAATCCATACTTCTTTTGCTTTTTCTTCTCCAATTGCTTGCTCTAATCGTTCTTTTAATTCATTTACCGCTTCATTGGTAAAGGTAACAGCTAAAATGCGTCCAGGTTCTACACCTGTTTCGATTAAATGAACAATACGTTGAATGGCTACTGTTGTTTTTCCACTTCCTGCACCCGCTAAAATTAAAAGAGGACCTTCTATCGTTTCAACGACTTCTTTTTGTTGTTGATTTAATTCCACTTGTTCTTCTCTCCTTCCCATATTCTTCTTATTATAGCGAAAAAAAAGAAAAAAAGATAGCGCCTCGCTATCTTTTATTTTTAATACATAATGTATCATTTTTTTTATCAAAAGAGATCCACGTTTCATGAAATCGAAACGACCAATTCCCTTTTGTTTCAATCCCTCTATGAATATGGTAATCGGAATATTGTTCCATTTGAATTGGATTATAAATCGTTCTAAGTAAATCATATAAATTATCTACATGTTTATTTCCTAAAAATCGTTTACACCAATCATCATAAAAACGTCCAAAAAACACTTTTCTAGGGTGAAGAATGTTTTTTATTTTTTGTCTGTTATACACAAATGAAAAATAATCCTCAATGCATGTCATGATATCTTCGAAGGTTTCTACCTTCGTTTTTTTCAGTTCTCCTTTTTCTTTTTCGTAGAGTGATAGATACATGGTTTCTTTTTCATGAATGACATTTATTTTTCCGTTAAACTGCATATACCCTAAAAAATCAAAAGAGTATGTTGAGCGAACATCCATACAAAAATTAAGGGTTTCAATTGCCCATGTTTTTTCTAATTTTTTTTCAATAGCGCGATAAAAAAGGGCGTAATCCTCTAATCGTTTACGGGCATTTTTTCGTTGTCCATCTTCTACGTACGCATGCTTAGGAAAATGATAATGATATTTAGTCAGTTCCTCACCTCCTATTACTTCTTCGTAGTCATGCTTAAAGAAAAAGCTGACAATACAAAAAAATGAAGGATCCATCCAATTATCCATTTCAATTGCTAACCATTTATTTTGTTTTTTGGCTAACGATTGTGCAAAAAGTAACACTTCTTCTAATTCTTGATCTGAAAATTCAGGTTCATAATCATTACATTCCAAAAACATGAAATCACCGTAGTATTGAATATCTCCATAAAAAATAGTAGAACCGTATTTTTTCCCTTCAATCGTTTTGTTAGATTGATTATAAATAATTTCCATATCTTCCCTACTTTCTATTCTTTTTCTTATTATACCAAAAAAAGAAGAACAATTAGGAAATTGTTCTTCTCGTTTTATTTAATGTCTCTTTTTTATTAACTATGCGTGACAGAAGTGTTTAATAAAAACTTTAAACGTAATTTTTCATTTTTCATTAAACGAGTGGTAAACCAATGATTTAATTTTTCTGGAAGAACTAAAAAGTTTAACACGTAATTCATCCAAAGAGTCGTATTGCATTGCATGAATAAAAATCCTTCCCCGTCTCGTTGTACCCAAAACGAAAGTTCTTTTCCTTCAGCATCTTTTCCAATTAATTCAATAACGTCCCCTTTTTCATGTAATTGTACAGAAGAAAACGCTAAATAATTGAGCAATGTTTCTTGCATCTCTTCGATGGAACGATTCATTGTAGAAGACAAAAATTGCTTCATATCACAAACATTTTTTTCTAAATTTTCTTTTAATGTTTGTTTAGAAGCCATGTTAAGATTATCAAACATTCCAGTTAATGCTTCTTTGTTCACATCGATAATTTCATAGGAACCGTTAGGTGTTTTTTTTATTAACCAATCTGTCCCTTGTCCAAACTCTACATAGTATCTTCCTTCACCTTCTTCTATGTACGAAGCGGCTTTGTTTGAAAGGATGGCACATTTTTGTTTAGTTTCCTCATCAATCCAATTAAAGTTACGCTCCATTTGATCCAGAAGAATTTGTTCAACATTTTGTTGTACGTTAGTAGATAATACGTGGACATTTTCAATTGGCATCATTTCGAATAGTTTCATTTCTTCATTCTCCTTCTCGGTCATCTTCTTCACTTTACTTCTTTTTTTATCTCTCTATTTTTTCTTTCCTTCAGTATAGCATACTTTTTGTAGAATATTGTTTTTTATTTACAAAATTTTTCTGTCAAAAAAACCTGATGTAAACACCAGGTTTTTATATATTCCAATAATTATCTTCGAATAGATCGTAATTTAATGATTTTTCTTCTTTTTTGATAAAAAAATGGTTAACTCTTTTTTTAATTTTTCTTGATATTGTGCCAAAAGAAACGGTTCTATCTCTTCTTCTTTTATTTCGTGTATGCACGAGCTTTCTTCATTTATCACATAAAATTGATTTCCGAACTGAAAAAGGAAAAATCCTCCATTTATCTTTCGTTGTATTAATTCTTTCTTATTTTTTAAATACATAAAAGCTAATTCTTCAATTTCAATCGAATTGTACGAAGATTGCAGTAAAGTATAAAAGGGATCTACAATATCTGAATGATCAATATCTAATGTTCGTAAAAATTCGTTTAAAAAATATTTTTCTTCTTGAAGTACATGTTTGACCCTGTTTTGATGACGTACTTCTTCGAAGTATTTTTTAATCGTTTCAGCAAGTTCATTTGGCTGATTCACATGTAAACACTGGACTTCTTCATTTTTTTTATTTAACATAACCAAAACTATTTGATTGTTGATTTCTTTTAATATGCATTTTAGTTGTACATTAAAATAATAAAAAGAATGATATATTCTTTCTTTAATTATTACTTTAAACAAAGGAATATGTTCGTTTTCAAAAAAATCATAATATGCTTTTACATATTCCTCATAATACGTAAGCTGATGCTCCTCTGTTTTTTTTATAAATTCTGTTCCACTAAATCCCATAGTTCTATTGGGTTTATCCGATTTAATATACCCTTTTTCTCCCATTAATGAAATGAAGCTATAAGATTCTCCCATTAGCGCATAAGCCACATGAAAATCAATAACAACCATTTTTTTATAATAGTTACCTAGTTCTTCATAAAAACGAATCAATTCTTCTCCTTCTTTTTTTTCAAGCGAATCGCCAGTTTCATGCAAATCTACATACAAAATGTTTGCAAATAAATAGCTGTGAAATATATTCCTTGTTTCTCCGCATTCTAGCCAGAGTGTGTGCGTATCTGATTCAAAACGATAATTAATTCCTCCTATTTTTTGTTCTAATTTTTTTATTTTTTCTTGAAGTTCTTGTTCGTTCATTTTTTCTCCTTCTTTCTTTTTATGATTGAAAAAACATGTCTAAAAAATCATCTTCTGGTTCTTCTGTTGGTTTTTCTTCTGCCACTTTTGTTTGAATGATCGCAATTTCTTCTTGCTGTTTTTCGTCATATATTACTTCTTTTTTTAATGTACTTTCTCGAAGCGGCATAACATGTTGGTAATCAAACATTTTTATCATATTTTCAACTACTTGATCGAATGTAATGATCGGTTTTTCTAATTCAAGTGTTGCTTTAATTCGATTCGGTGCTTCTCTAATAGAGCGTTCAATGCTTTTTTTAATATGTTCTTCAAATTCTTTCTTTGTAAATTTTTGGTCATGAAAAAGATAAACAGGAAGTTTTTCAGATAGAAAACCAATTCCACATTCTCCGTCTCCATAATGTTCCCAGTATTCTAAATCCGTTTTAAGAAGATAAATATTCATTTTAATTTCTCCTTTTTAAAAGGTTCATTGAGAAAAGATTCGTTGATTTTTTTTGTATAATCTTTCATTAACACTCTTTCTATTTCACTTTCTTGTACTTCTTTTATGTCATGATTATCAATATTAAAAAGATAAAGTTTATCCCCAAATTGAAACAGTACAAATCCCCCTGGTAGTATCTTTTTGTTTACTTTCTTTTCTTTAATATAAGCATCTGCTAATTCTTCTATTTCGATGGTGTTGTACATTTTTTGTAACAAAGAATAAAAGTAATCAATCGTTTCTTTTGTAAAACCACCTGTAATGGAACGACAAAACTCTGTTAAAAAATATTTTTCTTCTGTTAGTACATGTTTCAGTTTATTTTTTTGTCGTACTTTTTCAAAGTAGTGTTGGATTTGATGTTTAACATCTTCAGATTTTTGAAGAGGCAACCGTTCCAATTCTTTCTTTTGTTTGCTGACAGAAATAAACAATGCACCATTTTCTTCTTTTAAACTGAATTTTTGTTCTTCATTAAAATAATAAAAGAGACATTCGTTAATGGAACGACCATATTTAGATAATAACGGAAAATCCATTATTCCGATATAGCGTTGGAATTCCGTAATGATATCCTCAAATTTAGATAATTTCTCCTTATCATCCCGTAAAATAAAATCAGGCGATTTTAGTTCATAGTGATCAATATTATTTACTACTTGAACATACCCTTTTTTTTCCATAAACGGAACAACTGGACTCAAACCCGCTAATACAGTGGCTGCGTGATAATCAAAAACAAGTTTTTTCTTCAACGTTTTTGCCACATCTTCATAAAAATGAAGTAAGTGTTCGTTTATATCTTGTATTTCTCCTTCTCCTTGTTGCAACTCTACAATATAAAGATCCATTAAAACATGGCTATAAAAATGTAAATCTTCTTCTTCATGTT
>Ga0268252_1000534_pt1 | contig 24183 bp, 33 predicted proteins | sample AgamicMgSfrz_FD_200244 | JGI IMG/M metagenome (GOLD analysis project Ga0268252, IMG submission 200244) | Agave microbial communities from Guanajuato, Mexico - Mg.Sf.rz (v2) (version 3) | ecosystem: Host-associated > Plants > Phyllosphere > Phylloplane/Leaf | place: Guanajuato, Mexico | collected... | reverse complement strand
AATTACAGTTAGCTTTATTTGAAAGTAAAAAGGTAGGTAAATGACTAGATAATTTCATTATGCTTGTGCTGAAGTAAATAATGACTCCATCTTTACTTTGCTCTTTTCTCGAATTTCAGCATCTGCGGTATGCTTATAGGGACAAAAAATATAAACCGAGAAGACAAATAGTCTACCATTACCCTGAAGTATATTGGGGGAAGTTTCTTATTGGGATTCTTAAAAATTTAGAAAAAACTTTCTCAACATTATTTGAGAAAAGAGTGAAACGAATGTTCTAAATTTTATGATAAGATGAAAATAATAAAAAAAGAGCAAAAAGACCCACGGCGTTACAGTAGTGCGGTAACACCACTGTAACGTTTTACCCTAGCGAATGTAGGTGAAACTTTCCATGAGTCAGCCTCAAGTATATCATACTTCAAATAGTTTTAAATCGATATGGAACGTTTTCTTGTTGAGAAAATCAGGGGCTGTGTCTTGTGTTCTATTTAGGGGGATACGGATGAGGGCTTTGATGAATGAACTGAATAACACGATTCAGTCAAAAAATATAAGTACAAGAAAGTTAGCGAAAGATACAGGTATTAGTAGAACAACAATTACAAATGGTCTGTCCTTTGTAACTGGAGAAATGAAATTTGATGTTTTTGAAAAATTGGTTCGTCATGTGTATAAAAGTCCCATTGAACAAACAAGAAGGATTAAAGATTTTATTTTAAAGTGTGGAACTAGCTTGAATGTAAGAAAAGCATTGAGTTATTGCCAGGTAGCAGGAGAATACGACCTTATAGATATGTTAATCGAAAAGTTCAAAATGGAAACAAAAGATCCGGATTTCAAGAAGCTTCAAAAAGATGTACGTAAATATTTAAATGTATACAATCTATATAACCATCGGAATATGAATCGAAAAAAAGGACAAAGTCTTCTGGAGGAAATATACAAAACACGTGTTTCATCAGATTTGGAATGTCAGGTATTATTAAATACATTACTAATGGCAGCAGAATATGATAGACAAAGGTATAGTGCTATGTCATCATACGCGGACGCGGCAGAAGCTTATGTCGCTAAGATGGATAACGGTTATATTAAAGATTGTTTACGCATGCAGCATATGGAACGAATTGCGTACACTCAGTTGCATGCCAATGAAATTGATACCTGTAGAGCTACGTGCCATGCCATTATAAATTCCGAATTGAATTTCACAGTTGTAAAAGCTACAGCATATTGTTGTTTAGGTGAAAGTTATATTTTTGAAAATCCATTAATGGCGGAAAAATATATCTTGAAAGCTATTCAATGTCTTGAAGGTATAAGTTCACCGAAAGGAACTCAAAAATACAATTCTTTTAAAACGACTCTTGCCTTTTTATATATTGAGTTCGGATTTAATTTAGATAATATTGATTTTGATTTTATTAGTGATGGTGATCTTGCTTATTATGAGTGTCTATATGGTGATAAGCAAAATGGTTATAGAATTTTTGAAAGGTTAAAAGATCAAGGTCTATCAGCCTTCCAAATGTACTATCTTTCTAGAATTGAAAATGATACAATTATGGCGAGGGAATCTTTAGAAAAATTTGAAAAAACGGGAAGTATAATATATGCGCAACTTCCAAAGCGCATTTTAATAACTGAAGGGGTGTTGTAAAATGAAAAAAATTTTAGTCACTACATTATGCGCACTTGCGTTATCAATTGGGGTTATCGGTGCTGGTGCAGATCAGACTAAAGATTTAGGTAAAAAAAAAGCTACTGTACATACTAAAGAAGTACAATTAATGATGACTGATCCCGGTGGGATGTAATATAAATGAATATTTAAAAAGACGCTACTTATAGTAGCGTCTTTCGTATTTTATAGGCGTGTCACGTTTTTGGATATTTCGGAAAAATTATACCGCTTGATACAAATTTCACAAACTAGTAAGGATGAAGAGGGAGGAACTAAGGTGAAAAAAGAGACGGCCAAACAAGAAACAAAACGCTTAATTAGGGAATTATTCGGAGCTGAAAAAGTAAGTTGTGATATGAATTACCTGATGGAGGAGCTGTATAAACAAGGACAGATTACTACGGAACAGTACAACCAAATTACAGCTATATTGCAACAAAAAAAGGAATAGCATCTGGCTAATCCTTTTTTATTTATTGCTGCTTTCTTTTTAGGAGTTGTCTTAATAAAACATTAGCAATTTCAGCTTGCTCATCCGTAATTTCTACCCCATCAGAATGAAGTCTACCTTGATCTAAAAAGTCTTTTACATTAAAGTTAAGACCGTTTGGATTTTCTGTTCTTCCTAAGATGAAGTCTGTAGTAGTATCAAATATGTCTGCTAATTGTACAAGAACCTCAGCGTTTGGTTTTCTTTTATTTGTCTCATATCCACTATACGTAGAATCATTTTTACCGATACGATCTGCGACTTCTTGCATTGTCCAACCACGTCTATTTCGTAAGAATTTTAATTGAGTTCCTATATCCATACTTTTTACCCCCGTTAAATTCTTTTTTATATTTTTAATGGTTTTAATTTATATAAAAGTTTATAAAAAAATATAAAATGTTTTTTTATTTTTTGTTGTTATCTATATATAAGATAACATTTTATAACACAATTACACAATGGAAAATGTACGCATATTGCAAGTGGAATTTTTAAGGAGGTAGGTAATTTTACGCTAAAAATGATGAAATACTTTAGGTAAAAATAAAAATACTGCTTTACTTACTTGCAAAACGCCAGTATAATAAAAATCATTAAAGGTTGTCTGGAGGTGGACATATGAAAAGAACTTGGTTAGCGGATTTACGTGGTAAAAAACGTATGTCACAGGCGGCTCTAGCAGATAAGGTTGGTGTGACTCCTGGACATATTGCAGATTTAGAGACTGGTAGACGCGATCCAGGAGGGAAATTAGCCTTGCAAATCGCAATTGTACTTGGGTTCCCTATGGAACATTTTTATTTACCTACTTACTTGCAAAACGCCAGTAAAAAAGAAGTGAAGCGATCTTTTGAGATGGGATTTCCATCTAAAGAAAAATTTCTAGAACAATATCCTCATTACGCAGATAAAACCGTAGGGGGCTGAGGAGCATGAAGAAAAAGAAATCCGGCTTATATGTCCGTAACGAGTACTACGGTACAGAGAAAAAAGAAGTTCTGTTTCAAGAAGTGTACGAGAAATATTTAGGTGTCGAAGTAACTGTCACACGAAAGAAAAAAGCGAAAGTAAAGGCAGGTTAAATCATTGAAAGGGGGTGATATTTATGCAACGGTACGTGACTTATGCGACTCGATTAGTAAAAGCAAAAGACGTAAAAGCTGTATGTTGCGAAAGTAAAAATTACTTCAAGAATGGCTCAGAAGAACAAGCGGTAAACACCATGTTAAAGCTAACGGAAAGGAGTGAACGTGTTGGCCAACATTAATGAGATTTTCGTAGAAGGATTCCAGTCACATACGAATAGCCATTTTAATTTAGGGAATGGGCTGAACGTAATTACTGGACCATCTGATAGTGGTAAAACATCCATAATACGAGCGGTTCGCTGGATAGCATTTAACGAACCTCAAGGTGAGGCTTTTGTTAACGAATCGGTTGGGCAAGCTACGGTTGCAATTCACTTGGATAACGGCATTATTATTTCAAAGTACCGTAGAAAAGGAAAAACATCGTACAGAATCCAAACGGATCCAGGCGATGCAGGAAGTGTATTTGAGAAATCAGAGGTACCGGAAGAAGTAAAACAATTACTCGGTATCACAAAGCAAACATTTGGTGATTTTGTTACTGCTTTAAACTTTGCATTCCAGCTTGAAGCGCCGTTCTTAATAAGTGAAACACCATCATCGGGTGCAAAAGTTCTAGGTAAGTTAGCAGGAACTGAAGCTGTCGATCTCGCGGTAAAAAGTGTTTCAAAAGATACATACGCAGCAAGACAAGAGAGGTTACTAGCTGAAAAAGAAATTGAGAGATTAGCAGGTAACTTACTCGAGTACTTGGATGTGGATGATAAAGTACAGCAGTTAAAAACAGCTGAAAGTCTGATGGAGCACGTGGAGGAATTGCATAAAAAGAAAGATGTACTGCAGCAACTACAAACTCAACAACAGATAGCATTTAAAAGATTTCGTGTAGCGTTTGTTGAGGATGAGAGGCTTTCAAAAGTGCCGGTTCTTATACAAATACTTGAAGAAACAGAAAAAGACCAGCAGTGTCTGCAAACACTACTGGACTTACAAAAAAGATATGAGTCACTGTCCACCGCCAAGAAGACATTGACCGAAACATTAAAACAATTTGATGGATTAGTAGAAGTAAGTAACTTGTTACAAGATTCTACTAAATCTGAAGAAATATATTCTTTGCTTTCTATCTTATCACAAAACTATAAGAAGTATAGTCAAGTATTACAAGAAGCTCAATTACAGGTCAAGAGGTTAACTGTAATTGAAAACATTAATGTAGCTGTGATTGAAGAGGAAGTAAAGAAAACGGATGAGTTAAAGAAACTCTATGTACAACATAGCGTGGTTAAACAACGCTACGAAAAAACAAGTAAGGATGTAGAAAGATTATCTGTACCTGGTAATGCGTCAGATCAACTACAAGAATGCGAAACAAGTATTACACAACTAAGTCAAATGAGTGTGCTCTTACAAAAATACCAGAATATACAAAATTATTATATGAGCCGGAAAAGTCGTGCGGAACATTTAAATGTTCCGAGAGAAGTGGTAATACAGATTGCAAATGCTGAGAACAATGTTACTCATTTAGCTGAATTAAAAGAGTTGTTACGAAACTATATGATCTGGCATCAAAGAGTACGTCATAGTACAAGCACATTGGAACTATATGAAAAGCACATTGAAAATTACACAAAGGAATTGGAAGAGACATGGAACGAGGCTGGTGGAGTTTGTCCGCTATGCGAATCGCCGATGTCTTTTGAACATTCTCATTGAGGGGTGATTAGTGGTGATTGATACGGAAAAAATGAGTGCGTTTTTACAAACAGCTAAGAGGCTGAATAATTCATTAATGGAAATCAATGAGGTTATTGAAGCTTTTGACGATACATCTAATGTTTTAAAAGTCTCACTATTTTATAAAAAATTTAATGCGAATTTATTAGTGAGTGAATCAGAAAGTATAGGAGAAAAGAGTATTGATTTTGCTATTCGACCAACTGTGTTGGCCTGTTTAAGAGATCAAAAGAAGTTTCTTGAATCAGAGCTACAAAATTTACTATCAAAACAACTTGAAGGGGGAAATGAGTAATGGAATTAAAACAACGTATTGAAATTGCAAAAGCAAATTTAAAGAAAGCAGAAACAGCAAAAATCCAAGCAGAGGCGGAAAAGTCTTCAGCTGAAAAGCAATTAACGGAAATCGCTGAACAAATGGCGCAGTACGGGGTAACGCCTGAAACGATCCAGGAAGAAATCAATAAGCTTGATACATCAGTTAAAGAAAACCTGGAGCATGTAGAACGACTCATCCCGCAGGTATAAGGAGGCTATTTTTATGTACGAGCTTCTAAAAGCAAGAGCGGATATCCGTCAGGCAAGCGATAAATTGAAAATGAAAATCGGTCAACGTGATTTGTTAGTTAAGCAACAAAAAAGCGCAGAAGCAAGAAAAGCAAAAGCTGAGGAGCAACTTGGGGAGTTTGATTTAGTACAAATTCTTCTTCAAAAGACAAGTGATTATGCAAGGCAGCAAGCAAAACGTCGTATAGAAGAAATTGTTACGTCAGCTCTTACAGTTGTATTCGATAAAGACTACAGATTCGAAATTGAAATTGCCGTAAAAGGTAATCAACCGGTAGCAGAGTATTGGCTACAGTCTGAGGATGTACGGACACAATTAAAGCCACCTGATTATGATCGCGGTGGTGGTGTAGCAGACGTAGTTAGTTTAGCGCTCAGATTGGCTGTTGGAGAAATTAGTGGTGTAAGAGGACCGTTATTCTTAGATGAGGTTGGAAAGCACGTGAGTCAAGAATACGCACCAAATGTGGCGTATTTCTTGAAGGAGTATAGTACGAAATTTAAACGTCAAATCATTTTAATTACGCACAGTACTCATTTAGCTGAGATAGGTGACGTAGCACTTGGTGTGACTCAAAAACAAGGAAAAAGCATAGTAACTGCTTTATAGAAAGGGAGATTTGGATATGTGTATTAAGTGCTTAGTAAAAGAATTAGCTGCAACGGTAGCAGGTGTAGAAGTGACAGAGGAAGTTGTAGGTAAAGCAACTGAAGAACAAGTACGCGAGTTACGTAGAATTCGTAAAGAAACGGAAGCTATTAAGGAAGTTGTAGCTAAGGAATTAAAGGCTGAACTTGAACCAATTAAAGAAAAATATAAAAAGAAATTAGAAAATGCAACAAAAGGATTAGAGGAATGGCACGATGCAGTATGGGCTGACATTCATTCTGAATTGGGTGTTAACGGTAAAGATGATTTGACGTTAGATGCTGAGACAGGTGAAATCACAAAACAAGTTATCAAGAAAAAAGAATCAAGTAACCTTCACTGATGCACCACATTGTTGAAGGTGGAATTACTTTAGATACAACGTTACGCAAAGCACGAAAAAGCAGAGGTGAGAGTATGAAGTTTCTATATTTCGGTGATCCACATATACGAGGTACAAACCCTCGTAATCGTAAGGATAACTACAAAGAGGCTTTAATTGCGAAGTTCCGTGAGATTTTCGCACTAGCTAAATACAAAGGTGTGACAGCAATTATACAACCTGGGGATACGTTTGATAGGCCTGAGGTTACGACAAGCGTGTTACTAGAATTCGCAAAGGTATTGAAAGAGAGTCCAGTTCCCATTTATACAACAGCTGGTAATCACGATATTTACGGCTACAATCTTGCAACGTATGAACGAACAAGCCTTAGAGTACTGGAGTTAATCGTCCCGCAGCTTACAGTCATTAATGATCCTGGGCAAGCTCATATGTTTCACCAAGACGGTAATCACGTCCAGTTAACATTTACACCGTACAGTGATCAAATTGATAAAGCTGGTTATGGTTATTCACCAGAAGTTACTGAAGATTATGAGTCAACTAAAATACATGTAGCTCACGGTATGTTACTTGACCATGATCCACCTTTTGATCGGTACACAAAAGTACAAGATGTAAAAACAGATGCGGATTTGGTTTTGTGTGGCCACGATCATACAGGTTTTGGTGTTTACGAGCGTTCGGATGGAAAAGTGTTTGCGAATATCGGAAGTATCACACGTTTATCGGCTTCGGAAGCTGAGATTAATAGACCAATACAAGTTCTTCTTATCGATGTAAAATCACCAGGTGTTTTTGATTTAGAACGGATTCCGCTTCAAAGTGCAAAACCTGGTGAAGAAGTACTTGACCGTAGCCGGATTGAAGCTGAGAAGAAACGAGCGTATGCGATGGAAGAGTTTGCCTCATTAATTCAAACGGAAACAGGGGAAGATGTGCTAGTCGATATTAATACGATTGTTGAGAGTATTGCTGAGACAGAAAGTATTAATTCGGATGTAGTAGAAATAGCGTTAACGAAAATAGCGGAAGCAAAGGAGGGATTACGAACATGATTGTAAACAAACCGCAGTTTGATGAGAATGAACTAGGCGAAGGTACGGCGGTACAGGTCACAAGTGGTAACCCGTTTAGACGCCCTAACTATAGTAATAATAAACATGATTGGAATGCTGTAGTAATAGAGTTTTCTCCGTTGATGATAAGTGTAGCTGGTTACAACAAAGAGGAACATGATCGAGTAGAAACGATGAACATAACAATTGACTCAATTGTTAAAGAGCACGTGACGCTTAAAAAGTTAGTAGTAGAACTACCAAAAATTCAATGTGAGGTGGGACCAGAAAATGACTGAATTAAATAATGAAATTCTTAGTTTACAAGAGGAGCATGGGAAAGAAAAGCTACTTGCAGCGGCAACAAAAATTTTAGGTAAGAAAGTACCGACTGACTATGTTCGAGTATTAGATCCACTTGAATTACAAGCATCCTTACAACAAATTGATGCTGCAGTACAGGATGTTCTTGAAAAAGGTAAAGCACGTGAAGAAGCTTATGGGAAAAAAGCAGACCTAATTAAGCAAAAAGTGAAGCTGAAAACTGCAGTAGAGCTAAAAGAAGCAGAGGCATTTATGCAAATTCAAGGTGAGGGACGTAACCAATACGCTTACGTGAATGATCAAAAAGTGGCTCTCACGAATGATACGTTACGTGATGCGTACCGCCTGCATTACAGCAAAGAAGAACGTCAACAACTTACAGACGTAGAGCAAGAGTTAGCGTCCATTGATATCAAAATTTATCAAACAAAAGATGCTTGGGAAACAGCTAAAGAATCAGCGGATCTTGTAAAAGCAAAAGCTTATGTACAAGCGAATCTACTGAAGTTTTTGGCATAGGAGGTTGCTATGGATCCAAAACAAACAGCAATGAGAAATAAACAGCGTGAACGTCAGCAACGTGGGGATGATTTCCAAGCTGAAATCAGAAGAAGCTGGAGAGAAATTCCGAATGTATGGCGTATGAGAATTGCAGATGGTGCAGGTGCAACTCGTCCAGGTGACGAGATTGTAATAACACCTGAAGTAAATATATTAGCTGAAATGAAACGTACAGAGAGTCGTAGATTTTCACTAGATTATATGAGACCGAATCAGATTCTCGGATTACGAGATTTTGATCAAATTATTGATAGGAATTTAGGTTTAGTGTTTATCAGTTTTCTAAATGATAGCAAAGGGCTTGACGAGGCTTATGCATTCAGACTTATTACAGCTCTTATTCATATGAAAAAACGAAATATGAACCATATAAAACTTGAAGAATTTCAAAGTCAGACGGTTCCCTGTGTACCACTTCCAAGACTTACATACCATGAACCTTCTTACGATCTATCGGGGGTGCTCACTTGCTACAAATCTTTGTAAAACACAACATCCGAATAAGAGGTGCTAGTACACCTCTTAAGGCGGCAATTACTAAGGCGCTAACATTTGATAATCCAGCGTATTTGAAAGCAAAAAAACAACGTAGACCTACATGGGGCGTACAAGCAAAACTTGAATTGTTTGTACATGACAGAGGCGATATTGTTACGCCTCGAGGTTTCTTGTCAAAGCTAGAAGAGGTACTGAAAAACTTAGGTTACGACCCAAGTAAAGTTATTACCTCACAGATTTCATATGGCCGAGATGTTAGTTTCGGGGAATGGGATGACGGGTTTGTATTAAAAGAGGACCAGACACCGATGGTTGAAGCACTTATGCAAGAAAACGGAATAGGTGTAGCACCGGCTGGTTCAGGTAAAACCGTAATGGGCATGCGCTACATTTACGAAAAGGGTAAAGCAGCATTATGGCTTACGCATACAAAAGACTTAATGTATCAATCCGCAAAGCGAGCTAAGGCTACAATGCCTGATATCGGTCGTATCGGATTTTTCGGTGACGGCGTACATGACTGGGGAGACGGTAAACTAATCGTTGCTACAGTACAAACCTTGCAGCGAAATCCACAAATAATCGATGCACTAAATGATTTTATCGGGACGGTAGTAGTGGATGAAGCCCATCACTTTCCAGCAATACAATTCATTGAAACGGCTGGGAAGTTAACCGCTGAGAATATGATTGGTCTCACCGCAACACCTTCCCGAAAAGATGGGTTGGAAATTTACATGTACAACGGTGTAGGTCCAAAAGTGTACGAGATTAGCAGAGACGGAATGTATGAAGCTGGGAGATTGATAAAACCGACAGTGAAATTCGTATATACCGAGTTCAATTACGAGACGGCAAGTAACCGTAATGAGATTGATAGTGTAGATGCGGGTGGTGAGGATCTCGATTATACAGACTTAATTCGCCACCTCATTTCAGATGAGAAACGTGCGGAATTAGTAGCTGAAAGTATCGTAGAACATTATCCATTAGGACCAGCAATAGTTATTACGGAATCTGTCCGGTACTGCTTTGTCTTACAACAACTCGTACAAAAATTACTGAAAGAACGTTACGGAGACACGTATTACGGGAAACAGATTAATACCGCTGTAGTACACGGAGGTATTAGTCGTTATACCTGGAGAAAAGCCAAAAGCGAAAAACATGCACAGCAGCTTATCGATAGTGGTCATGCGGTAGATAAAAAGCAAGGTAAGTACGGTTGGCAGGTAAAGGTTGCTCAGTATTCAGAAAAAGAAATTCGTGAATGGCAAGTAACAAAACAACAACGTAAAGACATTTTAGAAGCTTGCGACCGAAAAGAAGTAGATATTTTGTTTGCCACCCAGTTAGCGCGTGAAGGACTGGACATGCAGCATTTAGTAGTTGGTCACATGGTAATGCCGAAACGTGGTGACTCCCGTGAGAGTAATAGTGGTTCATCAGTAGAGCAAGAAATTGGACGTATCATGCGTCCAGATCGGAACAATCCGGCTAAAGAAGCATACTGGTTCGATTACGTTGACTACAATGTTGGAGTATTTAAGGACCAATATCACAGCCGTAGGAAAGTATACAGCAGAATCGGGTTAACGGTACCAAGAAAGCCGAAAACAGAACGCGATACAGTGGCTGACTTCTTAAATGATATGCCTTGGTGAAAGGGGTGATAACGATGAAAAAGTACGAATATGTGGGTGCGCTTTATGAAATCACAGAACTAATTGCTTCAGCGAAAGAGGTGAAGTAAGTGGGTTTGAAAGAAACAGGTCAAAAAATCGTTAAAAAAGTGATAAGGGTGTTTGCAAGAGGATACGGTAAAAGTTTATCTCTTCAACGAGGAATCCCGATAATGGTAGAGGTTCCGGAATACGATTCGAAAGATTACGAGATTTCGTATAACAGAAAAGTAACCTATCGAAAAAAGAAAAGCCAAGCAAAACGAAAAGCATGGAAAAAACATGGCCTACAGGGGCGCGGGAGGAAAAAATAATGACACAAGAAACAAATCAAAATGAAGTAGTGGTACAAAATAACGCGGTGGCGAAAAGAAACGATGGCAGCAATTATATTTCAGCAATTTTAGAAGAAACAAAGCAGGGATTCGTTGAAGCGAATAACGGTCTTGATATGGATTTCGTCCGTATGGGCGAGTGGTTAACGGTTAACAAGAAAGGGAATTTCGTAGAAAAAGATGATGAAAATGTAATGTACGGCGACAATATTGATGTAGTTATTGGATACGGTGAGCAACGTTGGTCTGTATGGGGGAAACAAGATTCTCCTGAAGATGGTCAGTTGATCGTGGCGGAAAAAACAAAAGAAGATGCGGAAGTTGTATTCAATCAATGGTTAGCTGAAAACCCACAAGCTGAGGAACGCTATGAATTAGATGATATTCAGCTTCGTTATATGGCATCAGTGGTACCAGTATCAACGTTAAGCCCAGACGACTTCCCTCGTATCTACTTAATGAGCTTTAGCCCAACAGACACAATTATTTTCGGTCGTTTTGCGATGAATGTGTATACAGGGAAATATAAAGCGCTAGGTGTGCCGTCTAAATTAGGTGTCAATAAAATTGTTACACGCTTAGTAACAACAGAACGTAAAAGTCGTACAAACGCTAGTAACCAATGGATTGGTATCGACTTCCAACCTGTTGGTGTATTTAAACCAGAAGATTACGGAATTAACGTAGAAGAAACAGAACAAGCTTCAGAATAATTAAGGAGGGCGTCTACAAATGGCAAAAAAGAAAGATAAAACAAGTGAGTATCAATATGTAGACGCATGGTACAGCAATCAGAACGGTAGAAGCATTCCGTGGAAACGAATCCCTTCCTCTGAAGTGAAGCAATTCCAAACGGGAGAGGCATTCAATTTCAATTGCTTTGCTACAGTTCAACGATTTGCGAACGACACAAAAGTAAAGGGGGAGGCATTTATTGCTCCCCTATATTTTGACCTTGACCATGCGGAAGACCCATCAGTCAGCCAAAAGGATGCAATAAAGCTGGTGGAATTTTTTACGAAAGAAATGGACATTCGTGAATCGGATATGTGGATTTACTTTTCTGGATCAAAAGGGTTCCACATCTTAATAAGCTCCGATGCGCTCGGTATTGAACCGAGAAACGACCTTCATAAAATCTTCAAACATATGGCTGGGTATTTAGTCCATAGATTAGGACTCACGTCACTAGACCTTGTGGTGTATACAGAAAAGCGGATGATTCGTTTACCGAACAGTATGCATCAAAAAACAAATCTATTTAAAACAGAAATTAGTGTAAATGAGTTAAACAAATTAACTCTGGAAGAAATTAAAGATTTAGCGAAATCGCCAAGACACGCTGACGATCTACCTTATACGGCAGAAGAACGTAAAAAGGCAATGAAATACAGACCTCGTACGGGGTATTTACTAATAAATAAGACAGAAGAATATGAGCAAGCTGCAGCAACGAGTGCTCGTAAGTATGCGAAAGAAGAATTCCAGTTTAAGAAAGATAAACCACCGGCATGTGTAGTTGATATTTTAAATGGTGGCTGGAAAAAAGACGGTGACCGAAACCAGGCAACCGTACAGCTTGCATGTTACTTCAAAGACGCTGGCTACACGAGAGAGGAAACGATGAAAGAACTGGAAGACTGGGTGCTTAAATTTACATCTGAGGATAACGAGTATGGTAAGCAACAACGTGTTGCAAATACTAGAAGTGTGATAGATGCGGTATACAGCGGTGATAATACATACAAATTTGGTTGTGCGTTTATTCGTTCACTACATGGCGAAAAGAAACCAGGAAGCAAAGATTATGAACGTGTAGCGTGTGCCGGTGATATGTGCCACTGCATTAAGAAGAATGCGGAAGAAGAGGAAAACGCAAAGCTGCTACATTTAGCAGAAACGGGTAACGCAGACCTTACTGGAAAGCTTGTAAAAACGCGTGTCATGGTTGCGGGTAAAAAACATACGCCTTACATCATTCCGAAAAACATTGAGTACCATTGCTGGGGCAGGGAAAGTTGTAAAAAGGTACATTGCCCTCTATACGACATCCATACGCATACAGGATACAAAGACCTAGGTGTAAGTGATCGGGAAGTTATTCAAATGACGGGTGTAGGTGACGATAACATAAAAGGTATTTTACGAGAAATATCAGGCATACCGAATTGCCCGAAATACAATACGGATATTTTAGAGAACATGAACGTGGAAGAGTTACTTGTAATCCCAATGGCTGAAGAAGATGACGAAAAACAAGAGCAGCATAAAGGGAATTATGTACTACGAAAAGTGTACGCCGTAAATGGACTAAACGTAAGTGAGAATAAGTACTACGAATTAACAGGTTATGTATACCCACATCCAAAGAATCAGGAGTCAACACTACTTGTAAAGAGTGCGGTACCGCTTCAGGATGTGGTTGAAAGTTTTGAGCTAAATGAACAAGTGAAAGAAGATTTAGCAACATTTCAGCCGGCAGATTATACAGCAGAATCGATTGAACAAAAGTTAGGAGCTATTTGTAACGATTTAACGTACAACGTAACACACATCGTAGAACGCGATGAAACGCTACTTGCAGTATTGTTAACACTTCATAGTGTCCTTCGCTTTAAGGTACCGTGGGATTTAAATCCGTTACGTGGTTGGGTGGAATTAAAAATAGTAGGTGATACAGGTACTGGTAAGTCCGCCCTCATTGAAAAAGTAATGAAATATGCAGGACTTGGAACACGAGTGAATGCAGAAAGTACGTCTCGTACAGGTCTAACGTACAAGATGGAACAGTCAGGTGCTCAAGGTGCATGGTACATCGTTTGGGGTGCGTGGCCGTTAGCGGACAAAGAAATGATTTGGATTGATGAAGATACAGGTATTACGAAAGATGATTATGGTGAAATGACGCTTGCTCGTTCTGACGGGAAGCTGGAAGTAAAACGAGCTGTAACAGCTGAAACACCTTGTAGAGTACGTGCCATCATGTCAGGGAACGTACCGAAAGGGAAACGACTTGCTGATTACTCCCAAGGCGCAGAAAGTTTAAAAGATATTTTCAATAACGAGGATATACGTCGTTTTGACTTTGCAGTTTTTATGAGAGCGAGTGATGTGGATCCTGAGTTGTACAACCAAACGCTTGCTACGTATCCATCGATTATACAGAAGGATACTTTGAAAAATAACATCTTATATGCTTGGTCACGTAAGCCGGAGGACGTGTTATTTACAGACGGTACGATTGATAAAGTACTGGAGGTTGCGACAGACCTTGCGAAAGTATATGGAAATGCGAATGACATACCACTTGTTTCTCCTTCAGATCAGCGGAATAAAGTGGCTCGTTTAGCAGTAGCACTTGCAGCACTTACACATTCAGTTGATGAATCAGGTGAAAGAATTCAAGTTTGGCCGGGACACGTTGAGTTTATTGGGGAGTATTTAAAAGCTTTATACAATGCTCCAGGTTGCGGCTTAAATTACTATGCTCGTTTAGCAATAAAAGAGGAAGAAATGACAGAAGAAAGATACCAGAAGTTTACGGCAGATCTTAAGAAAATCGATACGTTAACAGGCGAAATGAAATTCTATGAGTTTATCAAATTGTTCGCTCAGCAGAAGTATTTACGACTTGGTGATGTTGAGGCAATGCTGTCTATCGATAAAGAAGAAGCGAAAGCAATCGTAAATCAATTAGCGAAAATGAGGATGATTCTTTTAACAAGCGGTGGTTATCGAAAAACACCACGCTTTAATGCCTACATTGCGTATTGCATGAAGAAAGGACTCTTTGATCATATACAGGATGAGTACTACTAATTATATGGACAAGCACTACAAATATGACTGGAAGTGAAAATATGAAACTCGGAAGTTTATTTGGAAGACCTAAAACATTAGCAAGTAGTAAAAAGCAGGTACGGGTAAAGGAATCGAAGTTAGCGGTAGAAATGGAAAAAAAGAAGAAGCCGGGACAATTCGATATTGTTTGGCCAAAAGTAGAATCACAACAAGTGAAAGACTATCAGGCTATTCTTACAGTTTCAGATTTAAAGAAATATCTTGAGCGTTGTGTACAAACAGGTAAAGCAGGATTTGACTGGGAGACTGCAGCAAGTGAAGAAATTAGGACGCATTATAAAAATGCTTTTGAAGATATAGAAGAAGCATGTGCTACAGGTATTATCGATGATAAAGAAGCGGAGAGACGAAGTGAGAGCTTACAAAAAGCATATTTAAAAACACCCTTGGATCCGTGGAAAGGTGAAATTTGTACGGTATCGCTGTCAGCGGCGGCACACGAGTCAAGAGTTGTTCCAATATCACATAAAGTTGGTCAAGTATTTGAACCAAGTATGGATAGGGGTGAAGCTAGGAAATTGGTTCTAGATTTGCTTGATGAATACCTATTTAAAAATGAAAAGGTATTAAAGATTGCGGTCAATTTGTCTTTTGAAACGAAATATGCAGCGAAGTACGGTAAATACATTTTAGGAAAAGTAGCAGATCCATTGATTATGTGGGTACGGTGTTTACAAATCGCAGCACCTCAAAAGATTAATAACCCGAAAAAACCTACAAGCGGATGGGGTTTAAAACCAGCTACGAAACACATTTTTGGTGTAACAATGAACGACTTTGCAGATCTTTTAAAGAAATACAAAGTGGATTTCTTTGATGAAATTGATGCTAGTAAAGGTGAAGGACTGCTTTACTCAGCAGAAGATGCGGATTACGCACTGCAGCATTACGAATATTGGTCTCAAATTGCAGCTCAAATTCCGCGATATGAGGACTGGCTCCATAAGATTGAAATGCCATTCACACGTGTTATCGGCCTTATGGAATATTGGGGAATGAATTGGGATCCAAACCTTGCAACGCAAAAGAAACAAGAAGCGGAAATTATGCAAGAGCAAGCGGCTGAACGTATTAAACAAATCGCGAAAGAAACGTTCAATATTGATATAAATACCGGTAAATCAGGTAAGACAAACGAAGTGAAAAGTTTAATGTTTGATTACTTAAAAATACCGGTAGCAAAGTATGGAAAAACAGGTGCGAGTCTTGATCAAGAGGCACTTATCGATATGGCATTTATGCTTGAGAATAAGTTAAACGATATCGATGAAGAAAAGTACCTCAGCATTTCGTTGCCTGAAAATTGGGAAAGTATTGATCCTGACAAGGACCCTACCTTAGATAAGTTAGAGCGTGGAGCGATTCGTATCGCAAAACGTGAACCACATCCTTATAAGGAACAAGCGTTGGAGGTTATCGATCAGCTGAAGAAAATCCAAAAATACACGACATTACTTTCTTCGCACATCATAGGACGTGAAAAGTACTTGAACTTTATGAGTGGACGGATTCATGCAGGGTACAGTCCATTCACAGAAACAGGACGCTTAAACAGCTTTAACCCGAACGGACAAAACGTACCGAGACCAGATAATGATGAGTTTAAGATAAGAAACTTCTTTGTACCTAAACCAGGAAAGATATTATTCTTCATTGACTTCTCAGGGTTCGAGCTTCGCTTAATGGCATGGAAATCAGGCGATGAGATCATGATTGAGTTATTTAACACAGGTGGCGATATGCACCGTAGAACCGCATCTGTAATGACTGGAAAGTCTGAGGCTGAAATTGTAAAGAAAGAACGTACAGATGCCAAGGCGGGCAACTTCGGTATTTCTTATGGCGGTACGGAACACGCTTTACAGTTTACATTTAAAACGAAGTACATGATTCGTAAAACATTAGATGAATGTGCGCAGATTGTAAATGCTGTTAAAACAGCGTACAAACGCATACCAGAGTATCAACGCAAGATTGTTTTAGAAGCACGGGAGCAAGGCTATGTACAAACGATTTATGGATATATGAGATTACTACCTGGCATTAATAGCGCGAATAGAAGAGATCGTGGCTCAGCTGAAAGACAAGCAGCGAATACACCAGTGCAAGGTAGTGCGGCTGACATTATGAAGAAAGTACAAAATGAAATTTATGAATCTATTGGTAAACAAGAAGGTGTACTTGCTCATGGTAGTGCCGATATGATTGCACAAATTCACGATGAAATCATTTTTGAAATAGATGATGATCCGGAAATTGTAGTTGCAGTAGAAAAACAAATTAAACAAGTTATGGAGCAACCTCCAGTACCAGGATTTCCAGTTCCGATTGAGGCAGAAGGAAGTGTAGGTTATCGATGGGGCGAGAAAATGAGTGTTGAGTCCTGGCTTAAACAAAGGGAGGAATAGCATGTGGGAAGAGGAGAGGGACCACGTAAATCATTATTTGCGAAGCGTCATGCAACAGCATTACCACGTGTAAAGCCGGCAAGAATTGTAGGAAGTATTGCTGGAGAACCGTACAACATGGTTTGGGTAGTAAGTTCATTAAGAAAAGATAAAAAGACTGGTGTGCTAGACCCAGTACCACAAGATCCATACGCAGAATTACTACTTAGCAGTTGCTTTAAAAAATGGAGGGAAGACGATGAACGCCTTGAACCGTCAACAACGCCGGGCGAGTGAACGTGAGAGAAAGAAAACAAGGGAGCGGCAAAGTTTTCACAGAGGTGAAGTCCAGCAAGTATCCCTTTTATCGTATAAAGATGGCCGAACATTAGCATTACGTGCAGTAAAAGAAGTGTTAGGTTTGGGTCCGGTACGTTTAGAACGTGTACAGAAGCGATTAGAAGAACTAGAAAACGAGAATTTCAATGAACTATTTTTAGAGCATTTAAGAAAATAAAAAGCTGTAGGAAGGATGTGCGATTGTGGGTGGTAGACAGCAAGGGAAGGGGTACGAAAATCGGAAAAGTGATCGGAAGATGGAAAGATTAAAACGTGAAATGGTTAAGCAAAAAAGGAAAGTAGCAAAAGGTGAGCCACGAAAGGCGGTAGTGTATTTGGACAGTTCAGAGCAACAGTTAAAAGATGTGATGCAAGAAAATCGTGATTTGCAGTTAAAAATTGATTTATACAAGTCTCAGGTGAAAGTGAAAGACAATTACGCAAAACGTGTATTGAAAGAAAATAACGAATTACGGGAGAAGAATAAAAGTTTACGAAAGAAATTCCTTGCATTAGTAGTTTCCTATATGATCGCAGCGACAATCGTAAGTTTAGTAGTACTAGGATGAGTATCTTGTTTGCTGTGAAATTTGTTGTGGGTAACAAAGCATATGTAGATTTAGTCACCGCAGATAATAAAATACAAGCGATGAAAATTATAAGAGAAGAACGACCGAGCTGTTATATCGATTGGGTAAAGGAGGAGTTATAGTGCGTCAATTAAACGATAATAAGGTTTTCAAAGATGATAATGAGTTCTGGAAAGAAGTGTACTACTACATGGAAGAGCACAATTGTTATAAGGATGAGGCTGTAAAAGCAGTAGAAGAGCAATTCAATAATAATAATGAGAAAAGAGTAAAAATTATTGAAGCTGTAAAAGAAAAGTTGATTTGTGCAGGAATACCTGAAAAGGACTCTTTAAAATTCGCAGAAACTGCACCTTTTGTTAATTCCTTAACTGGTGCCAGTGTAGAAAGAATGGTGAGAAGTTTTATAGATTTGTTTAAAAAAGGGGAGCGTGCAAAACAATGAACATCATTCATTTATTCCAGCTTCAAAAAGACCTTGATAACAAGATTGTTGAAAAACGTGGTTTACAAAACGTTCCATTGTTTCAAGAAAAGAAATTATCATTTCGTGATGAACTAAGTGAATTGCTTCATATGTGGCGCGGTCATAAGTTCTGGAGTGAAAATAAAAAGCCGATTACAAAAGGTGTACGTAACAAGGGTCAAATGATGGAAGAAGATAAGGTGTACTACAATCCGTTATTAGACGAATTTGTTGATGCACTTCACTTTGCTTTATCGATTGGATTAGAACGTGAATGGAATAAATATATCGATGCCTTTGTAGTACGTAATAACAAAGGAAATACAAAAACGGAAATTATCGATGTGTTTAACGATTTATATGAAAACAAATTATGGACTGCAGCACACTACATGACCTTGATGAATGACTTGGCGTACTTAGGTGCGGCACTTGGATTTTCGGCTATTGAGATTTATAACGCGTATATCGAAAAAAATAAAATCAATCATGATCGTCAGGCATCCGGGTACTAAAAGGAGGCGGAACGGTGGGGAAAGTTATTCTTTGGACAAAAGAGGAAATAGCGTATCTGGAGGATTCCTGGGGGACCTACAGCATTAAAAGTATTGCGAAGAAGTTAGATCGCACTGTAAATGCCATAAAACTAAAAGCAAATCGTATAGGGTTAAGTGATCCACGGTTACATTTCAATGGGCTTACAGTGCTCCAATTAGCAGATGTATTACAAGTAAGTTATAAAACAATCGAATCGTGGTATGAAAGGTTCGCATTTCCTATAAGACTAAAGCTATTTGCAAAAACTCAAAAAATTAAGGTTGTTTACTATAAGGATTTTTGGGGTTGGCTAAAACGACATAAACAGGTAGTTGATTTTTCGAAGGTTGAATATGGGCTTTTAGGACCTGAACCAGAATGGATGAAAGAGAAACGTGATGCGGATGTGTATAGAAGGAAAAAAGAGAGAGAGCCTTGGACTAAACAAGATGAATTATTACTAAAAAGTATGGTCAAAGCGAATGGTTATACGTATTTGTATATCGCGAAACGACTCCAGCGAACAGAAAGTGCAATAAAGAAAAAACTGGAGGAGCTTGGGATCTTCGAGAGACCTGTAGAAAGTCAGGCATCTTATACAGAAGATGAAGTACGAATTAGTTTAGACCTATTTGAAAAAGGTTACACGGTAGATGCGATTGCAGAAAGGTTTGGGAAAAGCGCATTAACACTTGTTGGTTACTTAGAAAGTAAGGGGTATCGATTCAGAGCAAAAATGGTGATAAAGCCTGAGAATCCCGTGTTTTAGATTTAAATAAAAAAGGCTAGGATTTCTCCTAGCAAAAGAGTTATGCCGTACAGAAAGGTACTTGTGTGCAAACCAGGTGTTTGCAAATTCATTATATAACGTTTCTTGGGTAGTTAAGCTGAATCACAGCAATCTTTACGTAAACTTTACATGATATTGAAGATTTTGATAGCGATCAAATTTGAATTTTGTACAGAAAGAGGGCTATTGATATGTCAATGCATACAACAAAGAAAACATGGAATGAAATGGTGTTTTTCATCGGTACATTAGAAGACCCTGCTTGTCTTTCAGTAAATTTTAAACCTGAGGAAAACGAGTATGCAATTTGGACAGGAAATCAGCCATATTACTTCTACGATGACGAAATCGAAAAGCTTGATAACGAAAATCGTAATTTAAAGAAAGAAATTAAAAGGTTAAATTCTATAATCGATAAGTTAGCAGCAGATTAATACAAAATCGTTATTTGAATAGAAAATGGCAGGTAACTGACTAAGTTACCTGCCGCGATCCAAAACATTTCGGAGGAGCAAGCTCCGATTTGAAAGAGTGTAGTCATGGGAAGTTGACTTGAGGATAGTATGTGTAATGTAAAAAAGATTATTCGTAAAGGAGAATGAAAAATGAATACAATCACTATTAAATTTGGTCAAGGTACAGAAGCTTGGAAGGATATGCAAGAAGTAGTTAAAGCTCTACATGATAAAGGATACACCGCTCAACCCTACGAGGATATTGGAACGGTTAAATTAACTAAGGAAATTAAAGAAGGAAACTAAACAAAATTCTTATTTTAACAGGAAAGGGAGAATAGAAAATGGATAAAGCAAAAGTAATTGAGTTAATAGCACAAGTGGTTTTTGATGCTTCTGAGAGTGGTAAGAATTACGGATGGATGTGCGAACCGGATAACTCTTTAGATAAGTTAGGCGAAGAACTGGACGTTAGTAATGAAGAAATTTATGACACTGTATTAAAACTGAATGGTCCTGATCCAGTTGCGATCAGTAAAACGGAAGAAGGTACTTATAAAAGGATTTTAGTAGAAATGCATTATCCGTGGGATATGATTAAAGATTGGTCAGAAGAGAAGTGTGAAGCTGAAATAGAGGCAATCGATGGTGCGGATGTAATTTAATAAAATTTTTATTTGAATCGGAGGAATTAACATGGTCTATGAAGTTATAGATTATTGCACTAAGTGTGATGAGGAAATAGAGAAATGCGATTGTGTTTGTAATAAGTGTGACGAGTGGTTACACGATTGTACATGTGCAGAAACAAAATAAAATCGTTACTTGAACAGAAAGGCGGAGCAAGATGATAAAAGTAACTAAATCGGATAAATATGATGAATTACTAGCTCGTCACAACAAACTAATGGAGGAAGATGAAGAATTTAGAAAGGTTGCAAAGAGTCTCACATTTCCTGTCGGGAAAAAGTTAGAACTAATTATCGAGATAACTGATGAGTATCACAGTTATAATTTACAAAATTTAATGAGAGGTACTCTAGAAGGATCTGAATTACTAGGATTTCAGGTTAATGAGGTTGTTCTGTATCCTGAACTGCGGAAGAAAAATGAAGTGAAACAAATTTTAAATAAGGTACTCCATGATATTGATAATTATAGATTGTAGTAAAAAACGCTATGTTTAGAAAATGAGGGGATCTAATGGATTTTATGTATGTAATTTACACAATAGATACTCTTGATCAAAAAAGTAATGTATCTATTGTTGTAGGTGAAGAGAATGCCCAAAAAGCAATTTTAGGGTTAAGGGCTAACGGAATGAATGCAGGGTATGAAAAGTTAGAGGTATGGAAACAGGTTAATTTAATCACGAAATGATTCTTAATAAAGACTTCTTTTAATAGAAAGGACTGGTAAACATGAGCCTAAAGAAAAAGGTGGGAAACATCATCTGGCACATTGAAAATAACCGCGGGGTTATAGGTGATACAAAGGTGCTAGATCAAGTGCTTGAGAGCTTAAAAGGAATAGAAAGTGAATTACCAAAAGATACAGTGGAAGTTGGGCAATTAATCAGTACAGGTTTTATGAACGGTATTCGAGTGCAGGCAGGTGAACCAATAACTGTAAATGAATCGCTCAGACGTACAAAATACGGTGAATATAATGGCCATAATCAATGGGATTTAGCAAAAGACTTTTTTCAGATGTCTAATGATGCGTTCTTTAAAATTTATGGTTTCAATTTTGTTCCAACTGGTCGGCTTTATGATGAAGCGAAAAGTTTTTTAGAAGGACAAGAAAATGTATTTAGTGGAGGGGCTATGAATAATGGCGCGTATTAAATTAATTGATGAAACAACAGATTTATCACAAGTAAGAAGGCCTATCGGCTGGGACTTAGAAGTAAATGGTGTTCCATATGACGTGTATCGCATTGATGGGTACAATCATACCCTTGGCGGTAAATTCTCAGAGAATTGTTATTGGGCATGTCCAGCAGGAGAGAAACCTACTTATAAAAACTTGATTGAGTTTAACGGTGATGCACCAACCTGGGGTGTAGTATTTGATCGTTCTAATTATACAAAAACAAAGTGGGATGAAACGTCAGTCGAATGTAACGGTATCTGCTGGATAACACGAAATGGCAAGAAATTTTACAGCATTCCTGCACGATACATGGATTATGGATTAGCAAAGGCACAGTACATTCTAGTGAAACTATTAGAAGAGTGCCCACTTTGGTTATCGGAGAGAAATTGGAAAGAAAAAGCTATTGGACGAAAGATTTGGTATGAGAATCAACCAGCTAAAATAACAAGAATTAATGATGAGAATGAATTGTGGATTGAACCAGACGGTATCCCAGTATTTAAAGCTCCTGCTCATTGGGATCACGATGATTATTCCGATTATGAAAATGGATTACGAGTAGACTTGTTGTCACCGCACATCTATTGGTACAGAGATTAGGTAAGAGAAGGAGTATCTAAAATAATATGAAACCTGTAAAAGCAAAATGTGAAGTATGTGAGCACGTGTTTCGTGTCCAGATGCTCGTAGCGCGATTATCAAACCGTGTGGACAAGCACTACTTCATTTGTCCAAGCTGTAAAACAGAATTTGTAAGTTATTATTCGGACCGTGAAATGAGACAGCTGCAGAAAGAAATTTCGAAATTATACAACGGTTTCCGTAAATGTTATTCGAAAGAACAGGCAGAAGTGATTCAGGCAAAAATCGATAAAAAGGATTTAGAGTTTAAGTGGTTACGGGATAAATTACGAACGGAAATTGAAAATAATTTACCAAAATAAAGGGGGCTGAAGTTATATGAATATACCTAAACAATTGATGATCGGTAGTGTACCGTACGATGTGGAAGTCGTAAAAGGATGGCTTGAAGAAAGAGAAAACGGAGAAGTAAGAATTGCAGAAGTAACGTATCACGAACAACAAATCAAGATTTCGGACAATGTAGCGAAGTATGAAGGGCAAATGAAAAATGTACTTCATGAAGCGATTCACGCGATGCTTTATGAATACGGACTCGATCGTTTAAATAAAGAAGCAAACGTAAACGCATTAACCACAGTCTTTTTCGACTTTATTAAAAATAATATTCGTGGAGGAGTCTCCAGCTTTGTAGGTTATGAATACCTGGTGCTTACGTCTCCTGAGAAAAAAGTAGAGAAAGAAGAGCAGCAAGGGCTTTCATTTATCAATACAGCAACAGAACTTGTGAAAATGATTAATCAACAACCACCTGAAGCGGAAGTTCATAAGGCTTTAGATCTAAGGGGTACGTATAAACAACTACGTGAGTCGGCTATTAAGACGACCGAAGATAAGCCGACTCGTAAACTACCAATCGTAGAAGTGAATCGTAGCTCGTTCCCTATGGAAGAAATAGCAAAGATTACAAAGAAAGAAGAAGCTGATCCGACTCATTGGAAAACAGGTATTAAGTATGACGATGAAGGTAAACCGAGATATCGTACACGTTACGATTGCTGCATGTGCGGGAATCGTGGAAATCAATATGAAAATGAGGGGAATAAATTTACGAAATGCCACAAATGTAACGCGAAACTTAAGATGGTACAGGCAACGAAAAATGGATTCCCTGAACGCGATGCATTCGGTAATTTTTACGTAGCTAATGAAGAATACAGCGTTATTTTGGATGGTGAGTAAAGATGAAGAATATACCTACAAAAAACATAAG
>Ga0268252_1000533_pt1 | contig 24188 bp, 22 predicted proteins | sample AgamicMgSfrz_FD_200244 | JGI IMG/M metagenome (GOLD analysis project Ga0268252, IMG submission 200244) | Agave microbial communities from Guanajuato, Mexico - Mg.Sf.rz (v2) (version 3) | ecosystem: Host-associated > Plants > Phyllosphere > Phylloplane/Leaf | place: Guanajuato, Mexico | collected... | reverse complement strand
AGATGCCAGACCGGTTTAAGCCAACCGATGTAGTCCAGATAGAGCGCAGAGATGATCATCTCTTGTGCCGCACCGGCGATAGAGGTGATGGAGAGGGTGATCACCAGCGCCACCAGCAGGCCAATCAGGGAGATAAAATCGCGGAAATATTTTACCCAGATCTTCTCGTTGTCCTGAGGGGTACGCTCCCACTCGTCGCGGGACTGGGCGCGAATCGCCTCACGCAGGTTGCCCATCCAGTTGATGCCGGAGTAGAGCGCGACGGCCAGGCCGACAATCCCGACGGTGGTGCGCTGCTCTACGGCGGTTTTTATCGTATTGCGCAGCGTATCGGCCAGGGTGCGGTCGCTGACGTTGAGCAGGATTTTATTGAAGATGTCCTGCAACAGCGTGGGGTGGGAGACCAGCACAAAACCCGCTGCGGCAAACGACACCATCAGGATGGGGATCATCGACAGGAACGAGAAGTAGGTGATGGCTGCCCCAAACTGGTTGCCCATGCGGTCATTGAATCGCTCCGTGGCGCGGATCAGGTGCGCAACCATCGGACGGCGCTGGATCTTCTCAGCCGCTTCGGTGACCGTCTCCACCACGCCCTCTGCTTTACCGCTCAGCAGCGGCTCTGACTCAGATTCGGGTTTATCGGTGGTATCGACCTTTTTGACAGGCTCGTAGTCCAGGTGCGGGACGGGTCGCTTGGCGCTATTTTCCGGGGTCATCGGTACGGCTTCCTTCTCTGCTTAGCGTGATGTACCGCAAATTATAGACCCTCATCACCTAAGCGGGTGAATCGACGTACTCCTTCATGACGCTCGCCAGCCACTCCATAAACAGATGCACCCGCCGGGAGAGGTTACGACGATGGGGATAGATCAGCGAGACCGGCATAGGCTCGGCCCGGTACTGGGGTAGGATCTCCACCAGCGTGCCCTGGCGCAGCGCATCGCGCACGCCGGTACGCGGCACCTGGATAATCCCCAGCCCCGCCAGGCACGCCGCATGATAGGTCTCGGTGCTGTTGACCGTCAGAATGCCGCCGGTTTTGACCCACCGCGTGGTATTGTCCTGATATAACTCAAAGCCCTGTGGCCGCGTGCCGAGGTGGACGGCGTAGTGCACCACCGCATGGGAAGAGAGATCCTCCAGCGTTTCCGGATAGCCAAAACGCTCCAGATAGCTGGGGCTGGCGCAGTTGACCATCGACAGTCTACCCAGCGGGCGAGCGATCAGCCCGGAATCTTTCAGCGTGCCAACGCGCACCACGCAGTCAAAGCCTTCGCGGATCACATCCACCAGTCGGTCGCTGCTGCTGAGTTCAATTTCAATGCCCGGATACTGCTGCACAAAGGCAGGCAGGCGCGGGATCACCAGATTACGCGCCACCCCCACTGGCATGTCTACCCGCAGCTTGCCGCTGACGCTGGTCGGATCGTGGATAAACAGGCCGTCCAGCTCGTCGAGGTTAGAGAGCAGATCCTTAGCACGTTCGTAGTAGACCATGCCGTCCTGAGTGAGCTGAACCCGGCGCGTGGTCCGATGCAGCAGCTGAGTGCCGAGATGGTTCTCCAGGCTTTGGATCTGACGCGAGACGCTGCCTTTCGGTACGCCAAGGGAATCGGCGGCGCGGGAAAAGCTCGCCAGCTCCGCAACACGAACGAAAAGCTGCATTGCGTAAATTTTATCCATCCTTGCCACCTATTGTTGTCATCAATGAAACAGTGAAGTGTATTCAGCAGGCTTTATTGATTATCTACCACCTAATAAGCTCTTTCTCAATCACCCACCATCAGAAATGAGGTTTCTTATGACGCATCGTATTGCATTAGTGACCGGCGGCAGCCGTGGACTGGGAAAAAATGCCGCATTGAAGCTGGCCGAGAAGGGCGTGGACATTATCCTGACGTGGAATAGTCGTGAGGAGGACGCCCTTGACGTGGTTCGTGAAATTGAGCAGAAAGGCGCGCGGGCCGTGGCGTTGCAGCTCAACGTTGGCGATAGCAGCAGCTTCGAAAACTTTGCCCACCGGGTGCAGGAGCAGCTAAAACAGACCTGGCAGCGCGACACCTTTGATTATTTAATAAACAATGCCGGGATCGGCATAAACGCCGCCTTTACGGAGACCACCGAGGCGCAGTTTGATCAGCTGGTGGACATCCATTTCAAAGGACCATTCTTCCTGACCCAACATCTGCTGCCGCTGATTAAAAACGGCGGACGGATCCTGAACGTATCCAGTGGGCTGGCCCGCTTCGCGCTGCCGGGCTACGCCGCATATGCCGCGATGAAAGGGGCGATGGAGGTGTTAACCCGTTACCAGGCGAAAGAGTTGGGAGCACGCGGGATCTCGGTAAATATCATTGCACCGGGGGCCATTGAAACCGATTTTGGCGGTGGCAGAGTGCGGGATGACGCACAGCTAAACCAGCTTGTCGCGGCGCAAACGGCGCTGGGGCGCACGGGACTGCCGGATGATATTGGCAGCGCGATAGCGGCACTGCTGAGCGATGAGCTGGGGTGGATGAACGCTCAGCGCGTCGAGGTGTCAGGCGGGATGTTCCTGTAAGAGTGAAAACGCCGGGCGGCGCTCGCGCTTGCCCGGCCTGCCAGGTCAGTTACTCTTTTTGCAGTCGATGTACTTTAATCTGGGCTGGCTTCTGTTTCTTATCCAGCGAGCCGCTAATGCCCACCAGCTGATCCGAGTCGACCTCACGACCATCAAAGACCGCCATTGGGATATAAACATCTACCTCACCGGTTTTATCACGGAAGGTATAGATATCATTCCCTTTTTTGGCGGTGAGGTGCCCACGCAGGGAGACGGAACCCCCGTCATGCATGTCCAGTGCCTGCTTAACGTTCATGGTGCGAGCATCTTCGATACCGCGATAACCGTCGTCAAGCTTATGCGGCGGCGGCGGTGCTTTATCCGTATTCAGTCCCGGTGAGTCTTCGGCCAGTGCCGGAAGGGTGAATAAGGCGGCCACCGTGGCGGCAAGTAACATTTTCTTCATAGATACTCCTTTCGCATGTGCCTCAAATACCTCTGCACTAAGCCTGGCATAGGAAATTCCGCTCTGGATAAGGAATGCTCTGTTTTATTTCCCTTTCTCTTTTATTACCTGCATCACTGATATTTACTACAAAGTGGCTTATCATTTAACTTACTGGAATCTAAGATAAATTAAGCTGCGTAGACGGCTGGCATTAACTTTCGTTAATTGTGGTTAAGGGAAAATAATGACACACAGCACATCGCTCAGGAATCGCGAACAATTCGAAACCTGCATCGGGATTATTCGCCAGGCGTCTATCGAAATTCTGTTATTGCTGGACGTTCGCGTCAGTGAAGGGAAGGATCCGCGCTGGTTTCTGGAGCAGCTGGAAAACGCCCGTCTGGGCCTTGGCGGCTGGGGAGCCGTGGCGCAGCGTCTAAAGCTCAACGATGCCGAGCTAACGCAGTTCACCATGCAGCTACGCCATCTTCAACAGCTGGTTCCTCAGTATGAAAGCGGCCAGGACGTCAGCGAAAACCAGCTGATTGCCGCGCTGCGCTTTGTCGCCGCTCTGGAGCACCTTCGCCTGCAGCAGCCTCTGCTGACCTATCCCACCTCAACGGAGACGGTCAACGGCGAAGCACAGCTCAAGGGGCTGTCCCAGCTGCGTGCGCTGGAGCTGATGATTAGCGGGCTGGTTTATGCCGCCTGGCCGGATGGCGTTAAGCTGCGTAACCACCTGAAAACCCAGTTTGGTCAGGATCGCGTGCGCCGCTGGTTAAAGCTGGGGGAGCGCAACGACGTGCTCAGCGGAATGCTGTTTAGCGAGCTGGCGCTGATGCTGGTGGATAAAAAAGAGTTCTCCCGCCACTACGCCCCGCTGTTTAATGATAGCTCGGTACTGACGCTGTTTGCCGACCCGCGTAAAACCCTGCAAACCCTGCTCAATGATATTCGCCAGATCCGCAATACCCTTACCGCACAGAAGCCGCTCTCTGCTATTCAGCTTACTATGCTGGACACCTACTATCCGCAGATTTCCGCTCCGGTTCAGCGCGCCTTCAACGAGGGTCGCACCACCGTTAATCCTTCCAGTCTGTTAACCACCGACGTAGACGAGCTGAACGGCTTTAAAGCGCGAGCGGTTAAAAAAGCAGGCGCGGGAGGGGATATTTTTGAGGTGGGGGAAGATATCGAGCGACCCGAACGCCGTGCCGTCCGCTCGCCGGAGCAGCGTATCCGCCTGGTCTCAGGCATTCTCTGGGGCGCGGTTGGCGTGATGGTGCTGGTGATGATTGGCGGTGGCGTCATGCTGATAAACAGCACCCCTCCCGCACGGGCGGTAAGCGAGCCGCCAGCCCAGGTGCAGGTGCTGACCGACACGCAAAATGAGCAAGAGACGCCGACCTCGCGCATGCAGCTGACCCGGATGGGCATCACGTGGGATGAGAGCAACCTTCGCTCGGCAATAGATCGCAACGATACCCGCGTCGCGCAGCTCTTTTTGAAAGGGGGGATGGATTGGCAGCTCTCCTGGACCGAGCAGGCGCTATCGGCGGGTAATGACGAGGTGCTGACCCTGCTGCTGCGCTACCAGCGGCAGATGGTTGAGCCGCGCCCGTGCCGTCGTTTTACCGCGACGCTGAGCCACGCGATGCTAAACGGGGAAAAGCTTACCGGGCAGCGGAAAGACTATCTGCGCGCCTTCTGCACGCGGTCTGCCGTGGTAGAGCGCCAGCGCTATGAAACCGAGCAGGCAAAGATACGTAATAAAGCGCAGCCTGATGAGAGCACCCGCCAGTGGCTGGCGATCCAGACTGCGATCTATAACGTTATTCGCTAAGGGTAAACCGGGAGCGCTACGGCTCCCCGTAGAGTCCAATCAGGCGGCGTATGACGCCGTTACTCCAGCCGAAGCCGTCCTGCAACGGATACTCACCGCCGCCGCCTTCGCGCGGCGTGCCGCTGGCGATATGATACTTCTCGATCAGCTTGTGGTGCTGCTGATAGAAGCCGTTAACGGTATTGAGCCAGCTATGGGCAATCTGATCCCCGAGCTCATCGTTGCCGTAGAGCTTAAAGCCCTGAATAGCCATCCACTGTAGCGGTGCCCAGCCGTTGGGTTTATCCCACTGCTCGCCGGTCTCATACTCCGTGGCCATCATCCCGCCTGGGGTCAGCAAGCGCTCACGTACTGCGACGGCGATGCGATCGGCCTGCTCATGAGTGACCATACCGACGTAGAGCGGCACGATACTCGCTGCCGAGAACAGAGCTTGCTCGCCGCGCCGCCAGTCATAGTCGCGATAGCAGCCTTTCTCTTCATCCCACAGATAGCGGTTCACCGCCGCCCGACGATCGCTGGCGCGCTGGCGGAACATCGCCTCGCCCTCGCGATCGCCCTTCAGACCGGAGAGGTTAGCAATGGTGCTCTCGAGCTTGAACAGAAAGGCGTTCAGATCGATAGGGATGAATTGCGTGGTACGGATACTGGCCAGACGCTGGGTATCGCGCAGCCAGCGGGAGGAGTAGTCCCAGCCGGATTCTGCCCCCGCGCGCAGATCGCGGTAGACCTCATTCGGTGGACGGCCCGAGTGCTTCGCCGTTTCCACGTCTTCGATCCATGACTCATCCCGAGGCGTATCACGATCGTCCCAGTAGCGGTTGAGCAGAGAGCCGTCAGGCATGCGAACTGCATGGCGGTAGGCCTGGTTGAGGTTCAGCGATTCAGAACCGTCCATCCAGAAGGCGTACTCCATCAGCAGATGCTCATAGTAGCGTTTCGCCCCGCGCACGCCGTCCTCTTCAAACAGCTCCACCATCAGCGCGAACACCGGTGGCTGGGAGCGGCTCAGGTAGTAGGTACGGTTGCCGTTCGGAATGTGGCCATACTTTTCAATCATCCATGCGAAGTTATCCGCCATACACTTCAGCAGATCGTTACGGCCACTTTCGGCCAACCCCAGCATGGTGAAGTAGGAGTCCCAATAGTAGGTTTCGCTAAACCGGCCGCCGGGCACGATATAGGCCTGCGGCAGCGCCAGCAGCGACGACCAGGGAATGTGATCCTGCGGCTCGCGGGTCAGCACCGGCCACAGCTGGTCGATATGCTCTTTCAGCGAGTTTTCTGGATTAGAGACATACTGGCTGTCCATCTGCTGCGGCAGCCAGAAGTGACGTGTAATAAACAGGCGCAGGTCAAAGTCAGGCCTGCGTTTGATACGACGATAGCGGATCAGGATATCGAGTGGATCCATTCTTGGCGCGCAGTCAGGGAAGGTTTTGCTGTCGGCAAAGAGGCCTGAAGACTGTACCTGTTCGAACAGTTCCAGATAGCGATCGGCAGGGGTCAGCGCGTCCGAGGCGGGCATCCCCTCGATCATCTCCGGTTCCGGTTCCGCCTCGATCATTTCATCCAGTTTTAATTCGCGCGGATCGGTCTCGTAACAGATCTGTTCATCGATCTCGAACTCAACAGAGTCAGCAAACTTAATTTTCTGGTTGAACATAGCTGTGGCGACCTCCGGATGGCGTCGTAAAAAAAGGCGGGTATTTTCCCGGTTATTATTTAAGTCTAAAGTTTAGTCATTTGATATGAGTATTGAAGTACAAAGTGTGCGCAAGATCACAATTACAAGCGGTAATATGTAAAACGATATAGAATAAGCTTTTGTTTTTAATGACAAAATTGTGACATTGCAGCCTGACTAAACAGACTGCATTTTCAGAGCATTCAAGATAACGTTTAGCCGTTAAACGGTTTTACTACCGCTAAAGCCACAACGGCGATAACGGCCACCACGGTGAGCCAGGCCGCGTTGCGTGCCAGCAGGGACACGGTAGAGGTTTCACCGGTTGCCAGTCTGCGCAGCGACCCCGACAGGATGCCATGCACCGCCGAGAGGAACACCAGCACCGCCAGCTTAATGCCCAGCCACAGCGGCAGCAGCCAGTCGCCTTTTAACATCAGGGCGATACCCAAGGCCCACAGCAGGATCATCGCTGGGGACGTAACGAACCGGTTCCAACGACGCACGTACTCTAACAGAGGGTTGCTCTCCCCTTTTGCCACCGCGCTGCGGCTTTGAGACCATGCCGCGACGATCGCTGCCATCATAAAAATGCCGCCCAGCCAAATCACGCCCGCCATAATATGCAGAGCGTCTAACCAACGGTAGTCCATCGCTTTCCCCTGAGCTGTAACCCTATTGTTGTAATTGAGATCATACTCCGGGCCTGGGGAGCAAGAAAGAGGTTTCACTGCTCCGTAAACAGGTTTACTTCATTCTCGCGCTGGCCAGGTTATAAACGTTGCTGCGTTCACGTTTCCCTATGGCCACAACAACAATAATCAAAACCTCATCGAGGACCTGATAAACCAGACGAAAGCCTGAGGCCCGTAGTTTGATCTTGTAGCAATCTTTTAAACCGTTCAGCTTTGCTGAAGGAATATGAGGGTTTTCACAGCATTTCTTTAGCTTTTTTGCGAATTGTTGCTGGAGCGATCTATCTAGCTTTAGCCACTCCTTCTGGGCATCTTCCCTGAATTTCACGCTATACGTCATAGATAGCTATCCAGATCTATATCGACAAGCGGCTGATTGCTGCGTTCGTTTACTAGCTTCACTAGCTCGTGATCGTCCAGGGCATCTAGCATTTTTTCATACAGCTCCGCAGGAACACAGTAGAACGCTGGCTGGTTGCGGTTAAGGATCGCGACTGGAAAACCCTCGCCAGCACTCACCGTTGCCATTGGGTTTTTTTTAAGTTCGCTGACGCTGGCGCTGGTATCACTCAAAATAGCATGTGGCATGGTAGAAACCTCTTTAAGACTGGTTAACTGGTCTCTATGATAGCCTTTAAAAGACCTGTTAACCAGTCATTTGAAGAGTGAGTTAGGCACCCGCCGTGATTAATAAATACTCTTAACGTAGAGAGTCAACGTTTCCTAAACCGCCTCCTTAATAATCAATTACGTTTTGTTTGTTAAAAAATGGTCACATGCCTTGTAAACTAAACCCACAAAATAATGAGGGATTAGCGAATGGCTCTTAACGGAACAATGCTTTTAAATGGTGCGAATATTGCGCCGCTATCCTTTCCCGGTGTTGGCACGTTTATGGCGTTCTCGGGCAACGGCGCTTATAAAAATCGGGGAGGATGTGGCAAGTTTTCAGGAACTGCTGCCGGTGATGGCCCATTGCCGGAAGGACGATACTGGATTGTGAGCCGCGGAGGTGGTGGAAGTATCTCAAAGGGTATTGCTTACATAAAAGACACGTACAACAAATTTAACAGCGGCGCAGAGTTCAGGCGCGCTGAATGGTTTGCGCTGTATCCGAACGACTGGAACATTGATGATACGCTCTGGACCGAAGGTGTTAAGCGCCAACACTTCCGCCTCCATCCTGGCGTACTCTCCGACGGCTGCATTACCCTCGTGAGTAATGCCGACTTCCGTACCTTGCGTAACGCTCTGCTTGCGACCCAACAAATCGACGTGCCCTGCATGAAGGATTTGAAGGCATATGGCATGATTGAGGTCGTGAACAATGGCTATAACACTTGCTCGTAGACTGGCGAAAATCGCTTGGTTTATCGGACTGTTCTATATCGGCTTGCACATTATCTACCCTGAAAAATTTATCAGTCTGTACACCTCTGAGCGTTTTGCACAATGGGTATATGGATACTCTAGTCAGGAAAATTTCGACGATTTATGGGTACTGACTTGGGTGGTCAGCTCTTTCGCGTTCGCCGTGGTGGGGTATCTGCTCTCAATGGGGATAATCAGAAAAGTGCGCCGCTGACGGCGCATTTTTTAAGCCGTCTTACGCTCGTTCCAGGCATCAGCGTACTGCACGTTCCCATCCATATAATGCCATGTGATTTTTTCATAGTTCAAGCTGACATGCTCGACGTGGTTAATCTGCGAACTGGAAAGTTTAGTATTCGGGATAGCTGTATTCACGCTTGTCACCTTCACGTTCTCCAGGATGATTTTGTAGTAACACTCTTCCTGGCCCGAGTAATTTATCCGGTAGAAACGAAACTCCGCGCTCTTCAGTGCTTGGCCTGTTGCCACGGCGCGGTTGAAGTAAGGGGAAGAACTGTCTATCTCCTTCTCAAACATCATCGGTGAATGCTGACGCGTACCGGTAATTTTGCCACTGGCACTATCAACCGGAAGGTTGAGTCCATGCGATAGGCTGATAATCTCAATACTGCCCTCACGGTCTTTTACATCGACAGAACCTTTGATGTCTGCGCCACCGTCGTCCTTCAGCCATAAATACGCTGGTATTGGCATTTTTCTTTTTTCCTCATGTTGTCATTTAACACACAGGAAAAGTATGGGCTTTGTAGATTGGCGGGTAAACGATCAATGTTTTGCAAAAAATTTCCGTGTTCCAAACTGCCCGACCTTTCCATACAGAAAGAGCTGAGCTTCCTTCCAGTAAGGTAATTGTCATAGCAATCAATGGAGCATTGGGTCATTACATAAATTAATTACGCGGTTTAAATCTTTCGGCTACGTTATTGAAAACGATATGTAAGATATGCCCGCACGGGTTTAAAAACCCGTGCGGATAGTACGATACTATTGAAAAAGACAGTAAGCCTTTCTTTACCTCTTAACGCATCGTCACAAACTCTTCTGCCGCCGTAGGGTGGATCGCCACGGTGTTATCAAAGTCTTTCTTGGTTGCGCCCATCTTCAGCGCTACGGCGAAGCCCTGCAGGATCTCATCCATGCCCTGGCCGATGCCGTGAATGCCGACAATCTTCTCTTCCGGGCCGACGCAGACCAGCTTCATCCGGCACGCCTGGCGGTGCAGAGTGACGGCGGTGTACATGGCGGTAAAGGAGGAGGTGTAGACCTTCACCTGGTCATCGCCGTACTGCTCGCGGGCCTGCGGCTCGGTCAGACCAACGGTGCCGATAGGCGGATGGCTAAAGACCACGGTAGGAATATTGCTGTAGTCCAGATGCTCGTCCGGCTTGTTGTTGAACAGGCGTTCGGAAAGACGACGGCCTGCCGCCACCGCAACTGGCGTCAGCTCAACCGCGCCGGTGTTATCACCGACCGCATAAATGCCTGGCACGCTGGTGTTCTGGAACTTATCGACAATGATGTGGCCTTTATCGTTGGTTTTTACCCCGGTGACGTCCAGGTTGAAGGTGTCGTTAGCCGGTTCGCGGCCAATCGCCCAGATCAGGCAGTCAACGGTCTCACTGCGACCATCCTCCAGCTCCAGCGTCAGGCTGCCATCGCTGTTTTTCACCACGGCTTTCGGTATGGCATTGGTATGGAGCGACGGACCGTCAGCCATGATTGTCTCAACCAGCGTCTCAACGATCAGCGGATCGAAGTTGCGCAGCGGAGCATGCTTACGCACAAACAGGTGCGTCTCTGCACCCAGGCCGTGCAGCACGCCTGCCAGCTCAACGGCGATATAGCCTGCACCAACAACCGCAACGCGTTTCGGCAGAGCGGTAAGCTCAAAGAAGCCGTCGGAGTCGATGCCGTGCTCAACGCCAGGGATATCCGGATAGCTCGGACGCCCACCAGTGGCGATCAGAATATGATCGGCAGTGATGGTCTCGCCGTTGACCTCAACGGTTTTAGCATCGACAAAACGAGCAAAGCCGCGGATCACATCCACGTTATTTTTACCCAGCACGTTCTCATAGGAGCTGTGGATGCGATCAATATAGGCCGTGCGGCTGGCCACCAGGCGCTGCCAGTCAAAGTTGTTGATGGTGGCATCAAAGCCGTAGTCCGGGCCGTAGAGGTTAACCGCTTCGGCAATCTGCGAGGCATGCCACATCACTTTTTTCGGCACGCAGCCTACGTTCACGCAGGTTCCGCCCAGCTCTTTCGCTTCAATCAGGGCGCATTTCTGGCCATACATGGCCGCACGGTTAATAGACGCAATACCGCCGCTGCCGCCGCCAATGGCGATGTAGTCGTAGTGCTTAGTCATAACGTTTCCTTAATGAATTTTTGCTTAGAGTGTAACGCGATGCCCTTAAGGTTCCACCGATGGCTGTGATTACTCGGGTACGACCCAGTTCACCAGCGTATGCCCGATGCCAGTCGGAACCAGCTTGCTGTGCAGCCATGGCAGCACGCTGTTCATCTGCTGCTCCAGCTTCCACGGCGGGTTGACCACAATCATGCCGGAGGCGGTCATGCCGCGCTGGTCGCTGTCCGGGCGAACCGCCAGCTCGATCTGCAAAATACGGCGGATGCCGGTGGCTTCCAGCTCTTTTAACATGCGCTTGATCTGCGCGCGCATCACCACCGGATACCATAGCGCGTAGGTGCCGGTTGCAAAGCGCTTATAGCCTTCGTTGATGCCCTGAACCACCGCCTGGTAGTCGCTTTTAATTTCGTAAGGCGGGTCGATCAGGATCAGACCGCGGCGTGACACCGGCGGCAGCTTGGACTTCAGCTGCTGGTAGCCGTCGGTACGCTCAACGCGGGTGCGGTTATCTTTCTGGAACTCTGAGCGCAGCAGCGGAAAGTCGCTCGGGTGCAGCTCGGTCAGTTGTAAACTGTCCTGCTCGCGCAGCAGCTGGCGGGCGATCAGCGGCGAGCCAGGGTAGTAGCGCAGCTGACCGCTACGGTTGAAGTGGTTTACCACGCTGATGTACGGCTCCAGCTCGGCAGGCAGATCGTCCTGCTGCCAGATGCGGGCGATACCTTCCAGGTATTCGCCGGTGCGTTCGGCATGCTCGCTGCTCAGCTGATAACGCCCTGCGCCTGCATGGGTATCCAGATAGAGAAAAGGTTTCTCCTTCTCTTTCAGCGATTCAATAATCAGGCTCTGAACGGTGTGTTTTAAAACGTCGGCATGGTTGCCGGCGTGGAAGCTGTGGCGATAACTGAGCATGGAGGGAACAATCCTGGGAAGTAAAAACAGATAGCCGATAGTTTACCGCAGATTGCGGCAAATTACCGCAGCGGTGCTGTCGCCAGGGCGCAAAAGCGCAACGTCCGGCATTGAAATTAACTACACTAAACCCCATCCTAGCTCTTACAGGAACGAGCGCCGCCCGAGCGCTTGCGATTATTTCTACAGGACAGCGCTTATGACCAATCCATTACTGACGCCCTTCGACTTGCCGCCGTTTTCCCAGATTAAACCTGAGCATGTGGTTCCCGCCGTAACGAAAGCGCTGGAGGATTGCCGCGAGGCGGTAGAGCGCGTGGTGGCCCAAGGGGCACCCTATACCTGGGACAACCTTTGCCAACCGCTGGCAGAGGTGGACGATCGCCTTGGCCGCATCTTCTCACCCATCAGCCATCTGAACTCGGTGCAGAACAGCCCGGAGCTGCGTGAAGCCTACGAGCAGACGCTGCCGCTGCTCTCTGAGTACAGCACCTGGGTGGGCCAGCACGAAGGACTTTACCAGGCCTATCGTAACCTGCGCGAAGGCGAAGCCTATACCGTGCTGGATCTGGCGCAGATGAAAGCGGTGGATAACGCCCTGCGTGATTTTGAACTGTCCGGTATCGGCCTGCCGAAAGAGAAGCAGAAGCGCTACGGTGAAATTGCCGCTCGCCTTTCTGAGCTAGGCTCGACCTACAGCAACAATGTGCTCGACGCCACCATGGGCTGGAGCAAGCTGATTACCGATGAGTCCGAACTGTCCGGCATGCCGGAGAGCGCCCTGGCACAGGCCCAGGCTCAGGCGCAGGCCAAAGAGCAAGAGGGCTGGCTGTTAACCCTCGACATCCCGAGCTATCTGCCGGTGATGACCTACTGCGACAACCAGGCCCTGCGTGAAGAGCTTTACCGCGCCTACAGCACCCGCGCCTCCGACCAGGGACCAAACGCGGGCAAATGGGATAACAGCCCGGTGATGGCGGAGATCCTTGCTCTGCGTCACGAGCTGGCCCAGCTGCTGGGCTTCGACAACTATGCCCACAAATCCCTTGCCACTAAGATGGCCGAGCATCCGCAGCAGGTGCTGGACTTCCTGATGGATCTGGCGAAACGCGCCCGTCCGCAGGGTGAGAAAGAGCTGGAGCAGCTGCGTGCCTTCGCCCGTGCTGAGTTTGGCGTGGATGAGCTGCAACCCTGGGATATCGCTTACTACAGCGAAAAACAGAAGCAGCACCTTTACAGCATCAGCGATGAGCAGCTGCGCCCCTATTTCCCGGAGAACAAAGCCGTTAACGGCCTGTTCGAAGTGGTTAAACGCATCTACGGCATCACGGCCAAAGAGCGTAAGGATATCGACGTCTGGCATCAGGACGTGCGATTCTTTGAGCTGTATGACGAAAGCAACGAGCTGCGCGGTAGCTTCTATCTCGATCTCTATGCCCGTGAGAACAAGCGCGGCGGAGCGTGGATGGATGACTGCGTCGGGCAGATGCTGAGAGCCGACGGCTCGCTGCAAAAGCCGGTTGCCTACCTGACCTGTAACTTTAACCGTCCGGTCAGCGGCAAACCGGCGCTGTTTACCCACGATGAAGTGATCACCCTGTTCCACGAGTTCGGTCACGGCCTGCACCATATGCTGACCCAGATCGCCGTACCGGGCGTGGCGGGTATCAGCGGAGTACCATGGGACGCCGTGGAGCTGCCGAGCCAGTTTATGGAGAACTGGTGCTGGGAGCCGGACGCGCTGGCGTTTATCTCCGGCCACTACGAAACCGGCGAGCCGCTGCCGAAAAGCCTGCTGGATAAGATGTTGGCGGCGAAGAACTACCAGGCCGCGCTGTTTATCCTGCGCCAGCTGGAGTTCGGCCTGTTCGATTTCCGTCTGCACGCCGAGTTCAGCCCGGAGCAGGGAGCGAAAATCCTCGAAACCCTGGCCGAGATCAAATCGCAGGTGGCGGTTATTCCGGGTCCGAACTGGGGACGCTTCCCGCACGCCTTCAGCCATATCTTTGCTGGCGGTTACGCGGCAGGCTACTACAGCTACCTGTGGGCCGACGTGCTGGCGGCGGACGCCTACTCCCGCTTCGAAGAGGAGGGGATCTTCAACCGCGAAACTGGCCAGGATTTCCTCGACCACATTCTGACCCGCGGTGGTTCAGAAGAGCCGATGGAGCTGTTCAAACGCTTCCGTGGCCGTGAGCCGCAACTGGACGCGATGCTGGCGCACTACGGCATCAAGGGCTAAGCACGGCGTGAAAATCTGCTTAATAGATGAAACAGGCACCGGAGACGGTGCCTTATTGCGTCTTGCGTCCCGTTTTGACCTGCAACATGACGATGACAACCTGATGGCGCTGGTGCTGACGGCGGAGCATCTTGAGCTACGCAAGCGCGATGAGCCCAAGCTGGGTGGCATTTTCGTTGATTTTGCTGCCGGGGCGATGGCGCATCGACGCAAGTTTGGCGGCGGTCGCGGCGAGGCGGTCGCGAAGGCGGTAGGTGTGAAAGGCAGCTATCTGCCGGACGTTGTCGATGCCACTGCAGGTCTGGGTCGCGATGCTTTCGTGCTGGCGTCCATTGGCTGTCGAGTGCGGATGCTGGAGCGTAACCCGGTGGTAGCGGCACTGCTGGAAGATGGCCTGACGCGCGGCTATGCCGATGCGGAGATTGGAGACTGGCTGCGGGAGCGCCTGCAGCTGATCCATGCTTCAAGCCTGACCTCGCTGACGGACATCACGCCGCGCCCGCAGGTGGTCTATCTCGATCCGATGTTTCCGCACAAGCAGAAGAGCGCGCTGGTGAAAAAGGAGATGCGGGTCTTTCAGTCGCTGGTAGGGCCGGATCTGGACGCCGATGGCCTGCTGGAGCCTGCTCGTGCGCTGGCAACCAAGCGAGTGGTAGTGAAGCGCCCCGATTACGCTCCGCCGCTGGCAGACGTTGCCACGCAGAATGCAGTAGTGACCAAAGGCCACCGGTTTGATATCTACCCCGGCACGCCAGCGTAAAACGTGTAGGCCCGGTAAGCGTTAGCGCCACCGGGCAATACAGACTTAATCTTCGTCTTCGTCGCGCAGCGGAACAATCAGCATATCAACGTGAACGGTATTGATAAGCTGGCGCGCGGAGGACATCAGCTTGCTCCAGAAGTCCTGATGGTGACCGCAGACCACCAGATCCATATCGTATTTCTTAATCGCGTCGACCAGCACCTGGCCCAGATCGCCGCTGCCGCTCAGGGTTTCGGTAATCGGGTAGCCTGCGTTAGTGGAGAGTTCAGCCAGCGCGTTGTGCGTCTCTTCAGAGATGCGCTTCTGCATATCGCCCAGGTTAACGTCGATCAGTCCGGTATAGAGATCGGAGTAGTTTACATCGACATGAATCAGGGAGATTTTTGCATTGTAAGGACGAGCCATAGAGACGGCTTTATCGACCAGTACCTTGCTCTCTGGGGAGAGATCAACTGCGATGAGGATATGTTTGTAAGCCATGATGTTACTCCTTCCATAAGTTGTCGATGACCGTTGGATTCAGCCGCCGCTTTCGCGCTGCGGCCTATTCCGCGTCCTGCGTGCCATTGCGCGGGGGATGCCCGGCCTTAAGGATCTAATTGTAGAAGATATTTCTACCTTATAACGCGCTAAACCCGTCGTCAATTGTCCTGGGTCACGATTTAGATCATCAAAAAACAGCGTTAACAGCATTGATATAGATCGATGATGTGGCGAAATAATTAACAGATCTCCTACACTATTAAATAAGCCGCTCGGATGTAGAATTGTGATCCACGTCGGCTTCTGGTACACACTTCAAAGAACTCATTGGCCGGAAATCGGGGAGCGTCAGCTCTGGAGTCTATCTCCGTGGGCGGTCGCCGGGGAGGGGGTATGGTCAGCACTGTCGCGCTGTTTTGGGCTTTGTGCATCGTTTGTGTGGTTAACATGGCGCGTTATTTCTCATCGCTACGCGCACTGTTGGTTGTCCTTCGTGGTTGCGATCCGTTGCTCTATCAATATGTGGATGGCGGTGGCTTTTTTACCTCGCACGGTCAGCCCAGTAAGCAGATGCGTCTGGTGTGGTATATCTACGCTCAACGCTATCGCGATCACCATGACGATGAGTTTATTCGTCGCTGTGAGCGGGTTCGTCGCCACTTTGTTTTGACCAGCGCCCTCTGCGGCCTGGTCGTGGTCAGCCTGATCGCGCTGATGATTTGGCACTGACGTTTAAGAGATATAAAAAAAGCGGGCCATCGTAGCCCGCTTTTTTATGCCTGTTACCAATTAAATCAGGTGCAGCGCAACCCAGTACAGCGCGCCGGAGAGGAAAATCGCTGCCGGCAGGGTCAGCACCCAGGCCATCAGGATGTTGGTCACGGTTTTACGCTGCAGACCGCCGCCGTCCACGATCATCGTTCCCGCCACTGACGAGGAGAGAACGTGGGTGGTCGACACCGGCATCCCGGTATAGCTCGCCAGGCCGATAGAGACGGCGGAGGTGAGCTGGGCCGACATGCCCTGCGCATAGGTCATGCCTTTCTTACCAATCTTCTCACCGATAGTCGTCGCGACACGACGCCAGCCAATCATCGTACCCAGGCCCAGCGCCAGCGCCACTGCCATGATGATCCACACCGGGGCATACTCGATAGTGCTCAGCATATCGCCTTTCAGCTTTTTCAGCAGACGCTGGTCGTCAGCGCTGACTTCCGGCTGTTTGGCCACCTTATCGGTGATATCAGAGATGCACAGCATGATGCGGCGCAGCTGGCTGCGCTGCTCAATCGGCAGCTTGTCATAGCTTTCGATATTGGTGAGCATCGCTTTAGCACGATCCAGCGCTACCACGGCACGGCCTGCATGGCAGTGGAACTCGCCGTTAGGGCCTACGGTCTGCTCTGGCGTTGGGATAACCGGATCGGCTCCGGTGGCCTTCAGCAGCAGATCGGGATGCTGTTGGAACCAGGTCTCGACGTTGTTTACCGCGTCGCGGGTACGGGTAATGTCGTAGCCGGAGGCATTCATGTTCACCACGAAGCCTGCCGGGGCAACGCCAATCAAGACCAGCATAATCAAACCAATGCCTTTCTGACCGTCGTTCGCGCCGTGAGAGAAGGCCACGCCGATAGCAGAGAGGATCAGGGCGATACGCGTCCAGAACGGCGGCTTTTTCTTGCCGTCCTGCTTTTCACGCTCGGCTGGAGTGAGGTGAATACGGGCGCGTTTCTTGGTGTTGCTCCAGTAGCGACGGAGGATAAACACCAGGCCGCCCGCAAAGACCAGGCCGACAATCGGCGACAGGATCAGCGAGGCGAAGATGTTGATGACCTTCGGCACGTTCAGCGCATCCACCAGCGAGGTACCGGTCATCAGCGCGTTGGTTAAACCAATCCCGATGATTGCCCCGATCAGGGTGTGTGAACTGGAGGCTGGAAGACCAAAGTACCAGGTACCCAGGTTCCAGATGATGGCAGCCAGCAGCATGGAGAAGACCATGGCAAGGCCGTGAGCAGAGCCAACGTTCAACAGCAGATCCGTCGGTAACATATGCACGATGGCATAGGCTACGCTCAGGCCGCCAAGCAGAACGCCAAAGAAGTTGAAGAGTGCCGCCATGACGACCGCTATCTGCGAGCGTAATGCGCGAGTATAGATCACGGTTGCCACTGCGTTCGCTGTGTCATGGAAGCCGTTAATCGCTTCGTAGAACAGCACAAAACCCAGAGCAAGGAGTAATAACAACCCGGTATGAAGATCCAGGCCAGCAAACAAATGTAACATAGGACGTTACGCCATTTTTGAGGTCATGAACGCCGCGCATTATCATGGACATTCGCGGCGGGGGCAAAGTGAAATATAGCTTTTTTTTGATATTTATCCTGCGCCTGTAACGGTACGTAAATAATTATGTCATAAATTTCAACGAAATGACCATTTTCGCCACCATTTGCGCTGGTGCGACCACCGCATAAAATTTACAATCCGCGCCGGATTAGCGAAGAGGAATGCAGTGTGGAAAGGTTTGATGCCGTTATCATTGGGGCTGGCGCGGCGGGGATGTTCTGTGCGGCGATAGCCGGACAGGCGGGCTGCCGGGTACTGTTGCTGGACAATGGTAAGAAACCCGGACGTAAAATTCTTATGTCTGGCGGCGGTCGCTGCAACTTTACTAACCTTTATGTCGAGCCTGCGGCCTATCTGAGCCAAAACCCGCATTTTTGCAAATCTGCACTGGCGCGCTATACCCAGTGGGATTTCATCGATCTGGTCGGCAAGCACGGTATTGCGTGGCATGAGAAGACGCTGGGTCAACTTTTCTGCGATGACTCCGCGCAGCAGATTGTTGATCTGCTGGTGGCAGAATGCACAAAGGGCAATGTCACCACCCGTCTGCGCAGCGAAGTGCTCGACGTCACCCGCGACGACGCAGGCTATACGCTACAGCTCAACGGGGAGAGCGTCATAACCCACAAGCTGGTGATCGCCAGCGGCGGCCTGTCGATGCCTGGCCTGGGCGCATCGCCGTTTGGCTATAAAATTGCCGAGCAGTTTGGCCTGAAGGTGCTGCCAACGCGGGCGGGACTGGTGCCGTTCACCCTGCACAAACCGCTGCTAGAGCAGCTGTCGCTCCTTTCCGGCGTGTCGGTACCCTCGACCATTACCGCAGAAGACGGAACCGTGTTTCGTGAGAGCCTGCTCTTCACCCATCGTGGCCTCTCCGGCCCGGCGGTGCTGCAAATCTCCAGCTACTGGCAGCCCGGTGAGTTCGTTACCATCAACATGCTGCCGGAGTGCGATCTGGATGCGTTCCTTAACGACCAGCGCGCCGCTCATCCGAACCAGAGCCTGAAAAACACCCTGGCGATGCAGCTGCCGAAACGGCTCATTGAGTGTCTACAGCAGCTCGGGCAGATCCCGGACGTGACCCTGAAGCAGCTTAACAGCCGTGAACAGCAGGCTCTGGTGGATAACCTTACCCGCTGGCGCGTGCAGCCCAACGGCACCGAGGGCTACCGTACGGCGGAAGTGACGCTCGGCGGCGTCGATACGCATGAACTCTCATCGCGTACGATGGAGGCGCGTAACGTGCCAGGATTGTACTTTATCGGCGAGGTGATGGACGTGACCGGCTGGCTGGGGGGATATAACTTCCAGTGGGCATGGTCAAGCGCCTGGGCCTGTGCGCAGGCGCTTGCAGAGTAAAACTAACGCGCTTATTCCAGCAGGCTGCGATGTAACGCTTTCACCGCGCTGTCTGCGGATGCTGCCGGCAGCAGGAAGCAGAGGCTTTGGTTGGACGCCCCGTGGCAAATCATGCGTACGGCGTGCGTCTCCAGCTCGGCAAAGACCTCTTTGCACACCGCAGCTTCCTTCGCCAGCCCATTACCAATCAGCGAGACGAGCGCCAGCCCGGTCTCGATCTCAACGTGGCAGTGCGACGACAGCTCGGTGAGCAGGGCGGTGGTCAGCGTATCGGCCTCGCCTGAGGTGGAGCCGGTGGAGTTGAGGATCAGCGCGATGCTCGTCTCCGAGGTGGTCACCAGGTCGATGGCCGTTTCATGGCGCGATAAAATGCCAAACGTCTCGGCTAAAAAGCGGTGTGTCGGCTGCGCATCAAGGCTGGATAACGTCAACAGCGTCTGCTGACGGCGCACGGCCAGGGCGCGATAGCGCGAGGGTTCCAGCGCATCGCGAAGAACCAGCGTGCCGCCCGCTGACGCATTGTTGCTGGCCCCGACGAATACCGGAATGTTCTTGCGGATGGCGGGGAGCAGCGTCGCCGGGTGCAGTACTTTGGCACCCAGGGTGGCCATCTCTCTGGCTTCGGAGAACGACAGGGTATCAATACGTTTTGCCTGGGCCACAATTCGCGGATCGGTGGTATAGATCCCGGCCACATCGGTCCAGATATCCACACGCGAGGCATTGAGCGCTTCGGCCAGCAGGGAGGCGGTGTAGTCACTGCCGCCGCGACCCAGAGTGGTGGTATGCCCCGCCGCATCGCTGCCAATAAAGCCTTGGGTCACTATCAGCGCCTGTGCAATACGCGGGCGTAAGCGTTTTTCCGCCTGCTCGGCAATGGCGTCAATGGCCGGTAGTGCACAGCCAAACGTATCATCGGTGCGAATGACTTTGCGGGCATCAAACCACTGCGTCTCGACGTCTTCACGTTCACGCAAGACTTCCACAAACAGCAGGGAGGACATCATCTCTCCATGGCTGACCAGCTCATCGCACAGCGCGGCTGAAGGGGAATCGACAGCGTCTTCAGCCAGGCGGCTGATGTTGTCGAGCAAACGGTCAATCTCCTGACCAATGGCGTCTGGCTGTTTCAGGCGTGAAATAATGTTGTATTGCAGGGCGCGCAGGGTCGCAATTTTGTCCAGCCGAACGGGGCTTTCCAGACCGGAAGCGAGTTCGACTAACAGGTTGGTCACGCCTGCGGAGGCAGACAATACAACCAGACGAACGTTTTTATCAGCAAGAACGAGGGTGGCACTGCGGCTCATCGCGTCAAAGTCAGCAACGCTGGTTCCGCCAAATTTGGCGACGATGATGTGTGGATAAGTGTGAGTCATAACAATCTCATATCAGGGCGCCATATCGGTATGGCATGAAAATTTTCATTTCGGCATAAGGGAAGTGCTCTTCACCTTACGAAATGTCCGCCCGCGAACATTTCTACTTAAAACTCAGGAACCTGCTCTCATTGCCTCTCACAGGTTGCCGGGGTGGGATCGCATGAATAGTTAAATAAAGTCTTCCTTATAGGTTTGGGATTTTAAACGCGGGCATAGTAAGTGATTTAACCCGTTGAATCGATATTTTCTTTAACGTTTATGTCAAACCGGTGTGAAAACATTTTTTGTCATTGATTTTTATAGAAATTTACATAAAAGCTTATAAAAAATAAAAGATTGAGTCCGCTGCTGAAAACACATATATTAGCCGCGATTTTTACCCCCCCTTAAACCCTTATTCAACCGGTGTTGAAACAACTCCAGGTTGTAGGAGAGATATGATGACGGATAAAGTCCGTATTGATTCTTTGAATGCTGATTCATTCCCGCAAAGCAATGAGACCCTTCTCGCCAGACAGGCTGAGTTCGAATCCAACGTCAGAAGCTATCCGCGTAAATTGCCATTAGCAATTACCAAAGCGCAGGGCGTCTGGATCACCGATGCAGATAATAAACAATACCTAGACTGTCTTGCAGGTGCCGGAACACTGGCGCTGGGCCATAATCACCCTGAGGTGATCCAAAGCATCCAAAGCGTCCTTACCAGTGGCTTACCGTTACATACGCTTGACCTGACCACGCCGTTAAAAGATGAGTTCTCTGCTTATCTGCTCTCACTGCTGCCGGGTCAGGGCAAAGAGTACTGCCTGCAATTCACCGGCCCTTCCGGCGCGGATGCCGTTGAAGCGGCGCTGAAGCTGGCGAAAAAAGTGACCGGCCGTTCTGGCGTGATCAGCTTCTCCGGTGGGTATCACGGCATGACGCATGGCGCGCTCTCCGTAACCGGTAACCTGTCGCCGAAAGAAGCGGTTAACGGCATGATGCCGGAAGTGCAGTTTATGCCTTACCCGCACCAGTACCGCTGCCCGCTGGGCATCGGTGGCGAAGCCGGTGTGAAAGCGCTGACCTACTACTTCGAAAACCTGATCAACGACGTTGAGAGCGGCGTGCGTAAACCTGCCGCTGTGATCCTCGAAGCGGTGCAGGGCGAGGGCGGCGTAAACCCGGCTCCGGCCGAGTGGCTGCAACGCATCCGTAAAGTCACGCAGGAACATGGCATTCTGCTGATCCTTGACGAAGTGCAGGCGGGCTTTGCCCGTACCGGTAAATTCTTTGCCTTCGAGCACGCCGGTATCGAGCCAGATATTATCGTGATGTCCAAAGCGGTAGGCGGCGGTTTACCGCTGGCCGTGCTGGGTATTAAAAAGCAGTTCGACGCCTGGGCACCGGGTCACCATACCGGTACGTTCCGTGGCAATCAGCTGGCAATGGCCACCGGCCTCACCACGCTTAAGATCCTGAAAGAAGAGCGTATTGCCGATAAAGTGGCTGAGCAGGGCGAATGGCTGAAGGGCCAGCTGGCTGAGATGCAGAAACGCTTCCCGGTTATCGGCCACGTACGCGGTCTGGGCTTGATGATCGGTATTGAGATCGTTAAACCGCAGGAAGCGCAGGATCATATGGGCTGCTACCCGGCGGACGGCGATCTCTCTGCGCTGCTGCAGAAAAAATGCTTCGAAGCGGGCCTGATCCTTGAGCGTGGTGGCCGTGGCGGCTGCGTACTGCGTCTGCTGCCTTCGCTGCTGATCAGCAAAGAAGAGCTGGGGATCTTCCTCGATAAATTTGAAAATGCGCTGCTGAGCGCGGGCGTGAAGCCAGTTTAATCGGAGCACGTGAGCACATGTCTGATTTAAATCCGATTCTCTCTGGTTCCGCGCAGAGTATTGCCGCCTATCAGGATGCCATTGAGCAGAGCACGCAAGCGGTGGTGCAGTGGCTCAAGCAGCCTGAGATGTATCAGGGCAAAACCGTTGCGGAACTGCGTGAGCGCATCAATTTAGAGTTTAGCGCTGAGGGCCTGGGCAACCAGGCCGCCATTGAGCGTGCCGTTGAGTATTTCCTCAAGGACAGCCTCTCGGTGCACCATCCGCAGTGCGTGGCGCATCTGCACTGCCCGAGCCTGGTGATTAGCCAGGCGGCGGAAGTGCTGATCAACGCCACCAACCAGAGCATGGACTCCTGGGATCAGAGCCCGTCGGCGACCATCATTGAGATCAAGCTGATTGAATGGCTGCGCGAGCAGGTCGGTTACACAGCGGGCGACGCTGGGGTCTTTACCAGCGGCGGTACGCAGAGCAACCTGATGGGCCTGATGCTGGCGCGCGATGCCTTTTTCGCGCGTCAGGGGCACTCCGTTCAGCAGCACGGTCTGACCGGTAATCTCAGCAAGATTAAAGTGTTATGTTCTGAAAACGCGCACTTCTCCGTGCAAAAGAACATGGCACTGATGGGGCTGGGCTACCAGTCCGTGACGCTGGTGAAAACCGATCAATTCTCGCGTATGGATCTCAACGATCTTAAAGCGAAGCTGGCCCAGGCGAAAGCCAACGGCGAGCAGGTGATGGCTATTGTCGCCACTGCCGGGACGACCGATGCGGGCGCGATCGATCCGTTAGCTGACATCGCTGCACTGGCCGCTGAAGAGCAGATCTGGGTGCACGTGGATGCGGCCTGGGGTGGCGCACTGCTGCTTTCTGAGAAGTATCGTCACTTCCTGAACGGCCTGGAACTCGCGGACTCCGTCACGCTGGACTTCCACAAGCAGTTCTTCCAGACCATCAGCTGTGGCGCGTTCCTGCTGAAAGATGCGCGTCACTATCAGCTGATGCGTTATCAGGCGGCGTACCTGAACTCTGATTTCGATGAAGAGCAGGGCGTGCCGAACCTGGTATCCAAGTCTCTGCAGACCACTCGCCGTTTCGATGCCCTGAAGCTGTGGATGGGCCTGGAAGCGCTGGGTAAAAAACAGTACGCCGAAATCATTGATAACGGCGTGACCCTGGCGCAGCAGGTAGCGCAGTTTGTGGTCGAGCAGCCGCAGCTGGAGCTGGTCATGCAGCCGCAGCTGGCTAGCGTGCTGTTCCGTTTCCGTCCGGAAAACGGCGATACCGCAGGCGTTGCGTTGCTGAACCAGCGTATCGGCGATGCGTTGCTGGCCTCCGGGGCAGCGAATGTGGGCGTAACGGAAGCGGACGGCGTCACCTGCCTGAAGCTGACCCTGCTCAACCCTGTCGTGTGTCTGGAAGACGTAAAAGTTCTGCTGGCAAGCGTGATGGCCTGCGGGCAGCAGCTGCACAACGCCTGATTGCATCAGATGTGAAAAAAGCCGATGGCAGCGATGCCATCGGCTTTTTCTTTATGCTAAATTTTCCTTAATCCTTCTCATGAAATGATAGTACTCCCGCATCTCATAGAGCTTGAGTTTATTATTCATCGCCTCCCAGCCATCCTCGCTTAGCTGCGCTGAGGGCTGCCATGACTCTTCACTCCCTCTGATCTCTTCCAGCGTTTGCTGCGGGGTCAGTGCCGCATCCAGATTTTTCGGCAGGTCTTTAGGGGAGACGATAGTGGCATCGGAGAACCTATAATATTTATAAGGCGTGCTGTTTTTAGCGAGCGCTCTCCACCCATGCGCTTTATTAAAGTCCCCTTCCTGGTTGGAAAGGTGCAGTGAAAACGCCAGGTACCACATCTCGGTGTTGCCACAAAAATCCGTAATCT
>Ga0268252_1000532_pt1 | contig 24204 bp, 31 predicted proteins | sample AgamicMgSfrz_FD_200244 | JGI IMG/M metagenome (GOLD analysis project Ga0268252, IMG submission 200244) | Agave microbial communities from Guanajuato, Mexico - Mg.Sf.rz (v2) (version 3) | ecosystem: Host-associated > Plants > Phyllosphere > Phylloplane/Leaf | place: Guanajuato, Mexico | collected... | reverse complement strand
TAATGCACGATATGAAGTGACTTTTAATCAAATGGTTGATGGCTTAACCACGAATTTTAATGCCGTTTATGGCGAAGAATTTTTAAAGAATCACGAGTATATGCTTGAAAATTATTTGGTTAATTATGTATTTAAACATTTGTTTCCTTTTTCATATGGAGCAAATGTGTATCAAGCATTTCAAATGTTATCTCTTCACGCAGCGCTGCTTCAACTACATGTATTAGGTGTAGGTAGTTATTTACGAGAAATGAACGAAGAAATAGCGGTTCGTGTGATTCAAAGTTTTGCTAAAGAAGCAGAACATAGCTCTATTTATTTAGAACAATTATTTTCTTATCAATTTTAAAAAGAGCCAATCGGCTCTTTTTTAGTTAAAACATTCTGGATAGATGGTTTTTAACCATTCTTGTTTTTCTTGTTCGTTTTCTTGTGTTAATCGTTTATAATCATCTATTAACAACGTTTCTAATTCGCTGTATAAGCGAAAATAATCATTTACAACAGGATGATCTTGTTCGTAAACAGGAGGAACTTTCCAGTTATTTAGTGGCACAAATGTTCCATAATACGGATCGATTACTTCAACGTCTTTTACATTTAAAAGATGCGTGCTTGTGAGAGTAAACATTTCACGATTTTTTTCTTCTATGATTACTGTAGATTTAGGAACATTTACTTTCGCGTAATAACGACAATTCACTACCCATCTTGCCATTCCATAAGGAATGATCATTTCTCCTAAAGACAGTTCGCAGTGTTCCGATACTTTTTGACAAGAAACTGACATGCCTTTTTGAATATTTGTTAAATCATCGACATGAGATTTTAAATAAAGCGTCACGTTTCCTTTTTCTCCTTTTAACGCTTCGATTTTTCTTCGTTTTTCCTGCTGAAACCAATAATCTCCTACGTGTTCTATATAATATTCTAAACTTTTATTTTTCTTTTGATGTGTTAAACAATAAGCGCCGTAAAGTTTTGTTTCTCCTTCTTCTATCGGATCAATAATTTCATACGATTGAAAAAGAGAGTGGCACGATGGACAATAATAAAGAATATATGTATCCACCATTTCTAAATCGTAATGAATAAATTCTAAATGCTCAAAATCTTGAAATTGTTCAATGATTTCTTTTTGATCGGATAAATCATCTTCTTTTTGTAAAATCTTTACTTTTTGGCATGCTTCACATCGTATTTTCATGACGCTCACGTCCTTTTTCTTATGATATTTTTCTTATTATAAAAGAAAAAGCATCTTTTAGTAAGATGCTTTTCCCATATTATGAAAAAAGTTATTGTTTTTTCCTATTAAATAAGGTATAGTGAAGGTGATTTAAATACATAAGGGGGAATGTAACGCATGAATGCACATGAAATAGATTATAAAATTTACGGGGACGACATGCAATTTGTTGAAATTGAGCTCGATCCAAATGAAACAGTTATTGCTGAAGCTGGAAACTTTATGATGATGGAAGATGGAATTGAAATGGAAACCATTTTCGGAGATGGTTCTCAATCAGGAGCAAAAGGAGTAATGGGAAAATTATTTGGAGCAGGTAAACGCCTTTTAACAGGGGAAAGTTTATTTATGACTGCTTTTACGAATACTCGTTATGGTAAAAAACAAGTATCTTTTGCTGCACCTTATCCTGGTTCCATTATTCCGCTTGATTTAACGCAATATCAAGGAAAAGTTATTTGTCAAAAACAAGCTTTTCTTTGCGCAGCTAAAGGGGTTTCTGTTGGAATCGAATTTAATAAAAAATTAGGTGCTGGATTCTTCGGAGGCGAAGGATTTATTATGCAAAAATTAGAAGGAGACGGTCTTGCATTTGTACATGCTGGTGGAACGATCGTTGAGAAAAAATTACAACCTGGTGAAAAATTACGTGTGGATACAGGTTGTTTAGTTGCCATGACAAAAGATGTTCACTATAACATTGAGTATGTGGGTGGCGTGAAAAGTGCTTTATTTGGCGGAGAAGGATTGTTCTTTGCAACACTTGAAGGACCAGGAAGCGTTTGGATTCAATCTTTACCATTTAGCCGTTTAGCAGATCGTATTTATAGCGCAATGCCACAACACGGTGGATCAACAGGTCAATCTTCCATTTTAGGTGGACTATTAGACGACTAAAAAACCTGCTTATGCAGGTTTTTTTATACAATTACTTTAATTCGTACATTTTTATGGTTACACAAATCCATGTCTTGAGCTAATTTTTTATAAAATTCATAGTCCTCTTCATCTTCATCTTTAAAAAAAGTAGAAAAAACCCATTTTTCTTTTTGCTTTAAACATTGAAAAACGATTTCTTTTTGACCACGTCCTGACAAAAACATTACTTTTATTAACGCTTCTTGATTGGACGGTGATTTTTTAATTTCTTTAATTTTTTTAATTCCTCTTAAGATAATAGTAACTGAACCTTTACTTTTTTTCGTTGTAATTTCAATTTCATTCCTTTTATAAAATTTACTTCTTTTACTTGTTTCCCTATTATTTCTTTGACTTTTTCTTTAAACATTTCTTTCATCTCCCTGTATTTAGCGTTTTAAACGTGATTTGTTTTATCTTTGGGTAAGTATCTGGAACAAATTCTTTATTTCCATAATCTTTTTTTTGATAGGAAAATAATCGTAAACGATTGGGTGAGTTGGTTTTAATGCATTCTGTTAATTGTTCAAAAATATGATCATCCCATGTTCCACTTTCCGCTAGTACCGTTTCTGCCTCTCCTGTTGGAAGTCTTTCATAAACAAAACTACAATTCCATTCTTCTTCATCGTCCCAAGCGGCAATGTGAATTTCGATGGTATAGTTTTTAGAATCATTTTCTAAGGTGAAATCACATTTCCACATTTTTCTTTCTTCGTTAAAAGCATGTTCAGTAATCGTGCACGTTTTAATTATAGGAATATTCATGGTTCATCCCTTTCTTTTTGTGTTTTCTTTTCCATTTTATCACATGAAAAAGAAAAAAAGCCCATTTTTAGGCTTTTTTTAACTTCGATGGATTGTTAATTTTATATAATACTTCTTTGGTGTGTTTTTTCTCGGCAATTTTAGCATCGAATTCAAGTTTATCTCCTTCTAAAAGCTCTGCTTTTTTCAGTGTTTTACTGTACGAACTCCATGCTAACCCTACATGAAGGGGTTGTTCTCCCACGATATTTACTTCTTCATATAAAATAATTTCTTCATCTTCTTGCGTAAAACTGTTATATTTGGTGTCAAAACCACGAATGACAGCTTCTACATGCACTTTATCTTCAGGTAGCGCAAGCTTTTCTTTTTTCTCTTTTTTTGGTTTTGATTTTGCTTTGGTTGCTACTACTTTTTTCTCTTTTTCTTCTTCTGTTACACCAAATGTTTTAGCGTAATTTGGTCCTTGCATTTCTTTTAAATAATCAATATTCATACATGTTAGATTTCCATCTTCAAATTCAAGGACTAAACTTTGATATTCACCAAAGATTTCATAGCCTTTAATGATTACTTTACGTTGATACGTTGCTCCTTTGTACCAAAATTCTTTTTTAACCGCTTTTATTGTAACGATTCCCCATTCTCTTACTTTTTCTTCATAATGCGCATCATCTCGAAACACTTCATATGCACCTTTTGGTGGGTAATACGTTGTCAGTGAACTATCTTCTTTGTGCGGTAATACATTTGCCATTTCCTTCACCTCATCTATTATTCTCTCTTTTATTTTACCACAAAAAAGACTTTTCATTTGACTTCTTTTTTTATTTTTACACAAGGATTATGACCACATTTTTCCAAATAACACATCGGAGGTGAATAACTATTCTTAAGACACTATGGAATGAAAACAAAAAATCTTTTTTTAAGTATTGGCTTGTGATTCTCATCACAATGATTGTTTCCTTTTTGGCAATGTATATTGCTTTACATGTTTTTAATTTAGATATTAAAAAAGCGATTCAAGGATTTAAAGATTCTACCAATATTCATTCTACTGCGAGCGGAAAAGCTAGTTACTGGCAAGGAACGGTCGAATTATTTAAAAATAATTGGTTGGTTTGTGTACAAATAATAGCACTGTCTTTTCTTCCAATTCCTTTTTTATATCATCTTTCTGTTATTTTAACCAGTGCCTCAGTTGGAGTGATTTTAGCTATCGGTCAAAAAGCAGGAATGAACATTTATGAAGCTTTCTTTTTAGGCATTCTTCCGCATAGTGTTTTAGAGTTATCTGTGTTTATTTTTTCTGCTCTTTATGCTCGTAAAATTAACTCGTTAATTCTCGGGAATATTGCTAATTTATTTCGCAAGAGTAAAAAAACACTCCCTTCATTTTGGCGCCAGTTAAAAGATACCTTTATTGTATTTGTTATCTTTATTACACCAGGTATTTTTATTGCAGCGCTTATTGAAGGTTATATTACAAGATTTTTATTTGATAGGTAAAAAAACAGCGCATATGCGCTGTTTTTTATTGAACTAATCGTTTGATTCGAACTTTTGGATGATTTAGGATTTGTTTAATGAATTTATCTGTATATCGATGATGCCTTACCAAACTTCTGTAATCGTCGTATATTTTATTAAGAAAGACTTTTCGTTCCCATCCGCCTTTTATTTCAATAGTCACTTCCATTGTTTTATATTCATTATAATTATCAATGGTTATTTCTTTAATATCGACTATTTCCCAATATTCTTTTCGATTTTTGATGACACTTTTTATTTCTTCTAAATAACGTACCGCTCGTTTGGATGTGACTTCTTCATGCGCTTCTTTTAACATCAATAACAAGATTTCTCCTTCCTCAATTTCTGTAAGGAAATAGGTGGGAGATGAATTGCCAGTTGTTATAATGACTAATGAATGAAATATCTTTGAAACTCACTTGCTTATATTTCTTCGTTGGATTAGTAATATATTCACCATGTATATCTTGAATATATGCACTGCCAGTTGCAAAACCTGAGATAAATCCAACTTTTCCAAATGCTCTTACTTTATTATTTAGAAAAATTCCTTTCGCTTCTTTTGTATTTTTTTCATTTCGTTTTTGTGTTGTATTTTTTTCTTTCCGTCCTTTACGAGCTGTTGCTTCGTGTAAAGAGCGTTTTTTCTTACGAAATTGTTTGATATAAAACATTGAATGTGGATTTTCCTTCAGTTTGCTAATTCCTGTAATAGCAATGGCATCGTTGTAATGTGTTTTTTCTAATCCTAATTCTTTACGATGAGGTGTTGTCATTGAACCATACGTAATATGAGCATGAGGATAACGATCAAAGATACGTTTTCTTAAGCTGTTCATAAAAGGTGGTTCTTGATAACGTTTTGTTTTTTTCTTTTCAATCATCCATTTCCATAAAATCTTCCCTTTTTGATGATTTTCATGAGTATGACAATCTGTACAAACAGTAATCAAATTACTCGGCGCATTGCTGCCACCATGGCTTTTATAAATAATATGATGGGTGTTAAAAATTTTATTTTTCTTTTTACAAACTTGGCACGTATATTGATCACGTGCAAATACATAATATCTCACATCATGATATCCAAACACTTCTCCTTTTTGATACTCTTTGCCCTCAATTTCAGGATTTTTCATTTTTTGTACATCGAATTTTCCAACTTCGATACGAAGGTTTACGTTTGGTAATAGAGAGGAAAATCGATCAATCCAAAAGAACGTATTATTTATTCTCGCTTGTAAACTAGGTGGTAACCAACCTGTTGGGCGAGGTGAAATAAAACACAATTTCTTTTTCACCCATTTACTTTTATTTGAATTGTACACACGTTTTGTTTTATATTTAAACTTACTTTTTCTGTATCGTGTTTTACGGTTTCTTTTACTTCTACGATAAGTTTTACGTGTTTCAATATTACTTTTTACGTCTTGACGCAATTCGATTTCACCTTTCGCCAGTACTTTATCTTCTGATGCGATACTTATACCGACATGTTTTGAACCTGTATCAACACCTAAAATCGTTTCTTGTATCGTTTCACCTGTTGCAATTGTAAGTTGAATAGTAAATGGTTTATAACCAATAATTTTTGCTTTCTTCTCATTTAGTAATAATCGCGCTTTTCGAGGTGTACAAGGCATCAATGCCTCTCCTCGCATGTTTTTGACAAATACACGCATGTTTTGTCCCTCCTTAGAGTTTGTTTCCCTTCGCCAATGTTGGTTCGTTTTTTTCATCAGGTTGACCGTTCCTTCCCAATCAGAACTTTTACAGAGCCTGAACAACTTCGGTACTAGGGAATCATACCTCGTCATATTCACATTCATATTAATCACTTAATACAAACTCACCTTTACAGTGATCCCAACGTAGTCAACTCATCACAGCTTACTGTGTACTGGAAGACTGAGGCTAGACAACTAGAGCTTTTTCAAGCCCCCACTTCAAACATTGTTAAATGTTAAGTGGTGGGTAGTTGACTACTTCCATCGCTCCATGCTATATAATTCATTTTCTCCATCCTTTCATACTTCTTATTTTCATTATACAATAAAAAAATGCGCAAAGCGCATTTCTTTTATTGGTTATTTCGATATACATATGGGTTGCTTGGTTTTGAAATGGACGTAACTTTTATGACATGAATCACGGGAATGGTCTTTTTAAATGGTTGATAGTACATCGTATCAATTTTTCCTGTAATTTTTACCCAATCATCATTTTTATACGACACATCTTTTGGAAATTCCACCAACATACCAAACACCCCTGAATCAGCAATACAATGAATAATACCAAATCGAAACAGAAAGTATTGGTTTTTTTGAAGTTCGTTTGTATGATACATAAACCCTTTCATACTAATGGTTTTCCCTACAAATTCTCCTGGAAAATCATAAATGGTTTCCATTGCATTTAAAAATTCTTCATCTTCCAAATTCAATGTATCTTTTGTTCCGTATTTTTTAAATTCTTTTTGCATCATCTCATCGTACGCTTCTTGTCCGTAAAACGAACTTGTATTTGGTTGTAAAAATTGATGAGAAGAGTACGGATCTTTTTTATCATAAATGGAAAAATTGAATCCTTTTTTCTCGACAATATTCGAATCAAGCGTTGCTACAGGTAAACATAAAATGGTGATGACAGGTAAAAAATAAAGAGGATACCACCATAAGCTTCGCTTATGGTTATGGGTTCCATGATCATGACCACATTCACAGTGCACATGGTCATGTTTTTCTTCTTCCCCTCGCCAGTAAAACACCATTTCTGCAATTGTTAGTGCTAATAAAACAAAAATTGTACTAAAAGAAATCCAAGAATATTTCATGTTGATATACTTTGAAATATTACCCGTGACATGAAGATGTATAAAAATAAACGTAAATCCAATTAGTGTAAGAACTCGAAACACATTTCTCCCTCCTTAACGTACAAGTAGCAATGAAAAGATTAAAACAAACACCACTACATACCCCAGTAAAATAAATACAAATTTCGTTTTAAATTGACTAAACATCATCATCGTATTTTTAATATCAAACATAGGTCCAAATACTAAAAAGGCAATAATGGCACTTTCATTAAAACTACTTCTAAATGACGAAGCGATAAAGGCATCAGCTGATGAACAAATTGATAATACATAAGCAAGCCCCATCATTACTAAATGGGAAGAAACAGGTCCGTGTCCAAGGGATGTTAAAAGAGACGTTTTTACAAATGTTTGCATACCCGCTGCAATTAATGCTCCAATAATTAAAAACTTCCCAACTGAGAAAAATTCATCGATGATGTGTTTGATTCCGTGTACAACTTTTTTACCAATCGTTGTTTCATGATGATGCACGTGCATCTCATGTCGCACTTGTGGTTCTTTAAATTGAAAACTTAATACAATCCCTACACAAACGGAAACCAAAAAAGCAACGCTAGCGCGTTCAATTACCATGTTCCAATTATTTCCGAATGCTGCATATGTCGAAAATAATACGACAGGATTAATAATTGGTCCTGTTAACATAAAGGGAATGGCTGCATAAAGCGGGACACCTTTTGCCATCAATCGTCTTGTAATGGGAATAATACCACATTCACAAGCAGGAAATAGTGCCCCAATTAAACTTGCTACAAGAATAGCTCCCACTTTATTTTTAGGAATCACTTTCGCCAACATTTCATCGGTTACAAACATTTCTATAATTCCTGATACAATCACACCCAATAGGATAAAAGGCAATGCTTCAATTAAAATACTAATAAAAATCGTATTCATTTGTAACAATGAATTACTCATACTTTCGCCCCCAAAAAATAAAAAGATATCAACACAACTTATTTTCATTTTTTACATTAATTCCTGAAAAGAAAAAAACGCAGTCAAAAACTACGTTTTTTTGAATTATTATACTGTGATTGTTTGATTTTGCAAATACCCATTAATGATAAAATAAGATTCGCTAATCGTTCCATCTGAAAAATAGTTCAATGAATTAATATCCGTGTTCCAATTTCTCCAGAAACTCACCTTTTTACCGTGAATTTCGTAAATTGGCGCACCATGAAAATTATCAACTTCTTCGTATGATTCTTTTACTTTTTGATGTAATCGTTCAAATGCTTCTTGATCTGGTACCATTTGATCGTTTCTTGTTTCACTAACAATGCAGCGAGCTTGAATATATCGAATATTTTCAAACTGTGACAAAAATTTTACAATATCAAAAAATTCAGACTCATTATAGCGACTAACAATAATAGATGTTCGAGGATTATTCGTATTTGGAATAATTTCTTTCCAATTTGGAATATCTTTTCTACCCATTACATGTTGATTTGCTTCTGCTGAAATAGCATTAACAGAATAGCCAATTTCATCTTTGCAACGATTAATGTCATTTATTTTCTTAAGTGCTAAATAGCCATTGTTTCGAATGCCTACATGAAAACCTTTATCTTGAACATAATCAATTAATTCGCCAAGATATGTATAAATAAGCGGATCCGTATTTTCACCTGTTAAATAAATTTTTTCAACTCCATAATTTTTACAAAGCTCTAAGTATTCATCCAATTTATCCCATTTAGAAAAATGAACATTCAATTGATTTTGTTTAGATAATACATCTTCAATGTCTTTTCCTAAGCAAAAATAACAATTAGCATTACATTTTCCTAAAAGATTAATATTAGCGAATGAATATTTTTGTTCTCTTTGTAAGTTTTTAGCTGTTGTTTTCATCAAAATTCCACCTTTTTTTCAGATTTGACCTACTATACCACGTTTTTTTCAAAAAAAGAAAAAAGACAACAAATTTTTGGTTGTCTCTCTTTTTTAATAATGGCTTCGTTGTAATAACTTAAATGAGAATTTTCTTTTTTCTTTTCTTGTTTCTAGCCATTTTTCAATTGCTTTTTCTGCTTTTGCTTCATGTTTTTTTCCAAACGTTAGCATATAAACAAAAAATCCGATCATTAAAACTTCAACTAAACCAATATCTCCATTTTTAATGGCTTCCCATCCATAAAAAATACACGGTACTTCTCCAAATAAAAACGAAAGTATTAGATTTGTATAAGCGAACGTATTATTTTTCAATCTAATTTTTCCATAAAAATAAAGAAAAAACATTGTCCAATCTAAAATTTCACATACAAGTAGAATGATCACTTTATTATCCATTAGAAAATCCAAAGAAATTTCCTCCTAAGAATGTTTTTGGATCACTATACTCATTTCTACTATTTGATCAAGTTTATACAAAAAAAAGATGCTACGAGGCATCTTTGATTCGATGAATAAGAGGTTTATAAGATTGAAAACTTACGTCATGAAAATAACATTCTCTTACATGAAGTAATTTTAATCGATAAGAAGGATGCTTTTTTATCCATCTGCTTAGTTGATCTAATACATCATCATAAAAATAATAACTCCAGCCCTCGAATGCACGCCATTTTTTTTGTTTCAATTCTTCAATCTCATCCAAACGGAATCCTTTTTCCGTAATAGATAAAAATGTTTTACACTTGTTTTTATATCCTTTTAAATAAAAATCAATCATATAATGATTTGTAAGCGGCATGATTTTCGCTTTTACAATAACAGGTCTATTTTTTTCCATTTCTTCTTCCACTTTTTCTTTTATTTCAGGAAGTAGGTTTTTTATATTGCTTAAAATAGATCGTTTAAACGATTGAAGGTTTTTTTTTGTATAATCTTTCATCATTAAGCGAGGAAGATACACTTCAAAATCTTCTATGTACAAATGATATGATTTTTTCACAATCCCATCTAAATTCTTTCGGTACACAAGAGGATATATTTTTTCAAAGTTTTCATGTTCCGTTTCAATACTACAGCGAATATCAATTTTATATACAGGAAGGTTATCATACCGTTCAAAATAAAAAGACCTTGGTTTATAATAGTAATCAAATCGTATATTTTCATAAGATATGGAAAAATTCATCGTACTTCCCCCTTTACTTTCTATTTTATCATATGATAAAATAGAAAAAAACCTGGAAAGTGCGGAAATTTCTGCAGGACTTTCCTATTCTGAATTTTTTAGGACAAGATCCTAAAAACTCTCCCTTATTTGTTGATGTCCTGTAAGGTGTAGAGCAACCAAACTACCTTAAGTAGTATCACCTGTACGACTCATACGTGTTTCGTACACTAAATTTCAAACCACTAGCTGACAGAAAAAAAGAGCGGACAATTGTCCGCTCTTTTTGTATCCATCTGGATTATATTCCTTCCATCCACTATGGAAATATATCCACTGTGCGGATATGAACAAAATAAAGGATTGGACGAATACTTTTTATTTAAGCGGGTATTTAAACCAATGTAAAGTGGTATAAAGATGATTTTTTTAACATAAGGCAAAGTACACATTATCTTAAAAGGAGAGATTCTAAATGGACATTTTGACAAATGAAGTGGAAAAATGGAAAGAACCTGTTTTCAAGCAAGTTACAGTAGAAGATGTAAAAGAATTACACGTATCAGATTCTTTAATGAGCATTACCTTTACCATCAAAGAATCAACCTATCCATTTCGAATTATTTACGAAAAACATTCAAACAGTATGTTTAAAGAAAAAGCGACAGATGTTAAATTCACACATTATTCTTATCCTACTTCATGTTTTTCTCATCAACAAAAATCTCTTGATCATCAATTGTTTTCTCATCCAAAAGTAAAGGAAAAACAATGCCTTGTTCATCCATTTCAAAAAGAAGACTTTCACAAACGATTTTACGAATAAAAAAGAAAACGCTTAGGCGTTTTCTTTTAATCTTCAAAATAAATGGTTTTTTGGTGTAACTCATCAAAATCATTGGTAATATTTTTAATCATTTTACTTACACGGTTTAATTCTGTATTTAAAATTTCTAAACTACTAATGTTTTGTTCAGAAACGGCTGAAATGGATTCAATGTTGTTTTTAATTCCATTTGCTGATTTTGATAGCGCCAATAAATGCTCTTCTATATCTGATGAATGTTGAGATACTTTTACATTATTTGACTCAATATTTTCAAATGCAAATTTAACATTTTGTGAGGCATTTATGCTTTCTAAAATGTCAGATTTATTCCGTTCAGCAATATGATAGGCACCACTTGCTTCTTTTTTTAATTCATTTAAAATTTGAGCAATTTCTTTTGCAGAACCATCCGCTTCCATCGCTAATTTTTTCACTTCATCTGCTACGACCATAAATCCTTTTCCATGTTCTCCTGCACGTGCTGCTTCAATACTTGCATTTAACGCAAGTAATCCTGTTTGAGAAGAAATATTAGAAATGACTTCAATAATCGTTTCAATTTGATTTGACTTTTCATTTACACGTTTTGTTATTTCTGAATTTTCAGCAATTCCTTCATTTAATTTAGAAATGGTTGATTCTAATAACTGAATTTCTCCTACTGCTTCTTTTACTACACTTCCGCTTTCATGAGCTGATGATTCTAGATTATTTGCGCTTGCATATAATTCATCAATATCTCTAGTGATACCACTTACTTGCAAATTAATTAGTGAAATGGCGTTATTGGTTTCATTAAATGACATTCCCATTTCTTCAAATCCTTTTGCGATATCTTCTGAACTTTTATTGGTTTCATAAATGTTTTCATTTAGTTTATCGCTAAATTCGTTAATTGCCATCCCATTATCTTTCATGATTAATAACGCTTGCATGGCTTCTTCTTTATGTCTTTCTGCTGTTAGACTACTTTCTCTTGTTGCACGCAAAAGCGTTTCACTAAAGTTTGTTTGGACAATTCCAACAATCCCGAATACAACAAACACGACTAAAAAGTGAATAATACCAAATGCATGAAAATCACTTAACGTTCCAGGTAATTTTTCAATTCCAAAATAGGCAAATGAAGCCATTGATAATAAGGATGTGATCACAATGTTTTTCCAATTTTGGTAAAGCAAGGAAAAACTTGGCGCAAGTAATAAATAAAATAAGTTCGCTGTAATTTTATATGGTGTTTCCGAACCATGCACTGTTAATGTTGCAATAGCAAACAAACTTAAGGTAATGATATACATGGTTCCTTGGATAAATTTTTTCTTATACACTAATACACTGATAATGGTCGTTAACACAACACCTGAGCCAACATTTGTTGCAATTCGAATAGGTTCCGTTTTGGCGAAAATATTGGCAATTAAATCTAATAATAAGATGATCCACATAACATATACCATAAGAGTATTTCGCTTGTGTATCAATTGTATCTTTTCATCCAAATCAAATTCCCTCCTTACTTTTTTTATACATTAATCAAAAAAAATCGTTTGATCAATTTTTTTCGACATTTTTATCTGAGTATTTCCTGAGGACTTTTTTGTTTCCTGAGTAAACATACAAATAGATACGAACTAAAAAGGAGTGAAAACAAATGGCATTTGATTCTTTATCTCAACGCTTACAAGATACTTTTTCCAAACTTCGAAAAAAAGGAAAAATTGATGAAGAAACGCTAAATCTTTCCATTCGAGAAATTCGTTTAGCATTATTAGATGCAGATGTCAATATTAAAGTCGTCAAACAATTTATCGCTTCTGTAAAAGAACGGGCATTAGGACAAGAAGTAATGAAAAGTTTAACGCCTGGGCAAATGGTTGTAAAAATCGTCAATGAAGAGTTAACCACTATTTTAGGAGGTGAGAATGCACCCTTACAAGAAGCAAAAAAAGGACCTACTGTTATTATGATGACAGGTCTTCAAGGTGCAGGAAAAACAACCACGACTGCTAAATTAGCTAAGCATCTTCAAAATAAGAAAAAAACAATTTTACTCGCCGCTTGTGATATTTATCGACCCGCTGCCATTAATCAACTGCAAATATTAGGAGAAGAATTAAATGTTCCTGTTTTTTCATTACCAAGCGGCACACCAGCGCTTGATATTGCCAAAAATGCCGTTCAACAAGCATATGAAGAAAAATTGGATTATGTCATCATTGATACAGCAGGGCGCCTTCACGTTGATGAAGACTTAATGAATGAACTAAAAGATATTTCAAATGAAGTGCATCCAACTGAAACACTTTTAGTAGTAGATGCTATGACGGGTCAAGATGCAGCAAATGTAGCGAATCATTTTCATTCTCTTCTTTCTCTTACAGGTGTCATTTTAACAAAACTAGATGGAGACACCCGTGGAGGAGCTGCGTTATCCATTAAATCGTTAACAGGAGCTCCTATTAAATTTATCGGAACAGGCGAAAAAACAAATGAATTAGAACCATTTTTCCCCGACCGCATGGCTTCCCGTATTTTAGGCATGGGTGATGTGTTATCTCTTATTGAAAAAGCACAATCGACCATTGATCAAGAAAAAGCAAAAGAAATCGAAGAACAATTAAAAGAAGGACAATTTACCTTTGACATGTTTTTAGAATCCATGCAACAAATGAAAAAAATGGGTCCGCTTGAGGATTTGCTAAAAATGGTCCCTGGAGCGAATAAACTCGGACCCATGAAAAATGTTCAAATTGATGAAAAACAAATGGCACATACTGAGGCGATTATTCTTTCGATGACAAAAAAAGAGCGACTTGATCCAAGCATCTTAAACAATAGTCGAAAAATAAGAATTGCTAACGGAAGCGGAACATCTATTGGGGAAGTAAACCGATTAATCAAACAGTTTTATGAAATGCAAAAAATGATGAATAATATGCCTGCTTTAATGGGTAAAATGAATAAAAAAATGAAGAAAAAGAAAAAGAAGAAAAAACGATAAAAAAACGTAGTTAAGTTAACTACGTTTTTTGTTTTTACTTTCTTCGATTGTGTCATAAGGACCTCTAAGACCGTGAATAAGTAATTTTATTAATCCTTTTATCATGATATTATTTTGTCTCCAATTTTTTTTCCTTACTCATACTTACTAAATGTTGAATCGACTTTTTTATTTGAAACAACCATACAGCAACAGCCAAAGATATAAAAGCTGTTAAAATCGATTTTTCAAGATGTAAATAAAGAATTAAAAATATACCAGAACCTATTCCTACAATAAAAACAAATAAATTTATCAATTCTTGTTTAATGATTTCTTTTTTCATTCCACTTCTCTCCTATCGTTTATTTTTCTATGAGTAATGATTCTGTGATTGTTTGTTTCTTAGTGTTTAATCGTTTAATCTTTCTTCCAATAAAAAACAAACGAATCACATAAATCACAAACACCAAAGTTAATGGAAGATAAAAAATATGTAGATGTGCTTCTAATACGTTTATGCTAATAAACGTGGCAATCATCATTAAGGCTACATATGTAGCAATTGCTTTCTTTAGTTGTTTTATTTTCTCGTTGATTCTCTTTTCCATTCTTTTCGGTCCTTTCTTTTATAAACTGTTTATACTATACTCTCTTTTCTACAACCTAGTTAAAAAAAGTAAAACTTTTTTACACTAAACTTTCTATTATACGATATAATCGCCACATATACAATTTTAATATAGATGGTTCCATTATTCAAGAACACTTAGGAGGGATTTTATTGTTGTTTTTGTTACTGGCGATCGTTGTTTCTGTTTTGGGTTGGTTTATCGGAGAAAAGTTAATGTATATTCGTTTACCGAAAAAAATGGTGCATCCAGAAAGTTATCAACATGTTCATCATGATTATCGACTTTCATTAAAATCACTTAATACCAAACGTAAAACATATGAAAAGAAATTTAATTCGCTACGAAAAAAACAACAAGATCTCAAAACAAAATTAAGTACACTAGATAAAGAACATGAACGTCTTTCTCTTCAATTAGACAAGAAAAAGGATATTCAAAAAGTATTGCAAGAGGAAAAACAAAAAATCCAAAATGCTCTATAAAGGGGAATATTACATGATTTATCTATTGCTTTTTATGTTGTTTATTCTGACATTCTTCTTAGGCGCTATAACAAAAAAAAGAAGGATTCAAAAACGTTATTTTACAAAAAGTGAATATAAAACGTTTCAAACTAAATCGTTGAAACAATCAGAAGAAGCAGAAAAACAAGAAAAACTAGTGGCGTTTGAATTACAATCACTTCAATCTTTTATTGCTCATTTGGAAGAAGTTATTTTTGAAAAAAAATTAGCTAATCAGCAACTTTCCAATGAATTAGCTGCAATAGACAAAGAAAATCTTTTTCTAACAAAAAAAATCAATAATCGACTGTTTATATTAAAAAAACTTCGCGGCAATCCGCGTTCTTATAAATAAATATGCCATTATATACTGAAGGAGTGCTTAGATGAATAAAAAAGAATGCCTCCACCTTTCAAACGAATTTGAACGTGAGTTAAAAGCGATGAAACAACTTCGTTCAACCGTTGAATTTTCAATACGAGATGCGATTCAAACGATAAATTCGCACAAAAAATCCAACAAAGATAGTACATACAAAAAAAACAGATGAATATTCATCTGTTTTTTTAGTTGCATTTTTTCCCTTTTACTCTATATTTCTTTTTAAGAAGCAGAAAGGAGTGAGGGTCTTGTTTTCTCATTTATGTACATTTTTTAAAGAAGAAGATGGTAGAGTTGTGGAATATATTATTATTTTGGCTGTTATTTCTATTATTGTTGCTTTTTGTTTTCCTCGTTTGCGAGAAAGTATTGAAATTTGGTTTAATGAAGCCTTAGAAAATGAAAAAAAAGGAATAAGCGAATAAAATACTTGTTTCTTTTTTAAATTGTTTTATATTCGATTAAAAGGAAGGTGAATATATGAAAAAACCTATTATTCTAACAGGGATTATCTTGTTTATTGGTATGGGTATTTCTTATACGCTCGGTGTAAACCGAGGAGAAATAAACACAAAAGAACAAGTGATGAAACAAAAAGAAAAAGAAATAAAATCATTACAAAAAGCACATGATAAAGAATTAATAGTACTCAAAAGAAATATTAAAAATTCTGCCGCTTCTATTTCCCCAAATCAACTGACAGATTCAGAACGTATCGTTTATGATAATTTTTTACTTCTTTTTCATGATAATAATTTTTCTCGTTATGAAAAAACATCTGACCAACCATTAACACACGAACAAGTTCTTGATTATCAAGCTCTTTCTAAATCTTATTGGGATTCTTTATCACAATTCAAATCAACCAATTACAAAAATTTTAATTTAGCGATGGGGCTCCTCCCTTCATTAAGCGAATATTATGGAACAGCCGCTCAATATTTCGATCGTTATGAATTAATGAACGAAACACAACGAAAAGAAAAATGGACCGAAGTTCAGTCATATAAGGAAAACGCAGAGTTAACATTTCAAACTTTTAAAGAACATTATTTTTCCTTAGAAGATGAATAAAGCCTAAAACAGGCTTTTTCTTTTTTCTTATTTTTGCTAAAATGTAGTCATTACATATAGAGGAGGAATTATTTTGCATTTAGCTGATTTTTTAAACGAAAAATTTCAAGAAAATTTGTTCACTTTTTCATCTACTACAGAAGAGAATATTAACATTTCACTTTATGCAACAAGAAATAACGTTGGAAAAATACATATTAAAACAACATCCGATAATATTGTTGTAACGATTACTTATTTGTCAAATAAACCAGAAGAAAAAAGCATTGAACTTGTTACTGATATTGAAATGTCTATTAAAGAATGGTTTTCTTATCATTCCATTCACCGTATTCGCGTACTACAACAAACACATCCTTTGGAAATAAAGGTTGTATCATTTGATTCATCCATTGCTGTGCTAGATTTTTCCGTGAGAGCCTTTAATTGTTTAAAATGGGGTGGTTTTGACACGATCGGAAAAGTTGCAAAACTTTCAAAAGAACAGTTGGGAAACATTCATCAATTAGGACATCGTTCAGTGTTAGAGATTGTGGATAAAATGGAAGAACTCGGAATCACCATTTCTTAATTTTTTTAAAAAAATGAAAAAAAGGTATTGTTTTTTATAGTTGAATTTGATATTCTAAGAGTAACCTATTTTGTTCGTTGTATTTTTCGTCTTGAAGAAACACGCAGAGCAACAATAGTAACAATTTATTTTTTTGGAGGAATTTTTCATGTTAACAGGTAAAGTAAAATGGTTTAATGCTAAAAAAGGTTTCGGTTTCATCGAGTATGATGGAGGCGAAGATGTATTTGTACACTTTTCTGCAATTCAAGGCGAAGGGTTCAAATCTCTTGACGAAGGTCAAGAAGTAACGTTTGAAATCGTGGAAGGCGCTCGCGGACCACAAGCTGATAACGTTCAAAGAGCATAAGCAAAAAAAGACTCCCAATCGGGAGTCTTTTTTTTAGATAAGGAATCTCCTTTTTTTTAAATAATTATATTAGAGTACGAGGATTTAACAAAAGAGGTGAGACATCCATTGAAAAAAACATTAATAATCTTTTTTTCAGTCATTATTTTAATTGTAGGGCTTGGCTTTTACATCAAAGAAAAACCAAATAATTCATGGTCAAACGAATTTAAAAACAAAAAAAATTACGTTGTCTATGATGGTGATGTATTAGATTATCAAGGTATCATTAAGGATAAAGAAATTTATATTCCATATGAACTTATTAAAGATAAAATCGATCCTTACATATACAATGATACCAAAATAAATAATTTGATTATCACAAATGATGATCATGTTATTCGAATTGAAAATGGTACAGGTATTGTTTGGGATAACGGCGAAAGAAAACAATCAACCACTCGTGCTTTTAAACAAGACGAAACATGGTATGTTCCACTTTCGTTATTAAAAGATTATTACCCTGTTTCCATTACTTATTCAAAAGACAGTCAATTATTTTCTCTACACCTTTTAACAGAAGAACGAAAAACTTCAACTATTAAAGAAGATAAAAAGCAAAATATTCGTTCAGAAGCTACTGTTAAAGGTTCTATTAATGCAGTTGTATCTCCAAAAGAGAAAGTATTTGTCTTACAAGCACGTGATGGATGGACACTTATTCAAAAGGAAAATGGGAAATATGGGTACATTAAAAGTGATTCCCTTTCTTCTTCCAAAACGTTGCCTAAAACAACGGTGAAAAAAGCAGAAAAGAAAACACCTGCAATTAATGGGAAAATCAATTTAGTCTGGGAATTAATTTCTCAAGGAACAATTGATACGGCTACGATTCCGCCAATGGAAGGCGTTAACGTTGTATCGCCTACATGGTATTCCTTAGCAGATGGAGACGGAAACATAAAAAGCATTGCAGACCCTGCTTATGTGGCGTGGGCACACAGTAGAGGTTATCAAGTTTGGGGATTATTTAGCAATGACTTTGATCCAAGCATTACCAAACAAATGCTTCATAATTACAATGCAAGACAACGCACCATTTCTCAATTAACAACCTATGCAACTCAGCATCAATTAAACGGAATTAATCTTGATTTTGAAAATGTTCACACAGAAGAAAAAGACTCACTTGTTCAATTTATTCGTGAGCTAACACCTGTTTTTCATGCAAAAGGATTATTTGTCAGCATCGATGTAACACCTATTTCAAGTTCTGAAATGTGGTCAAACTTTTTAAATCGTGAAGCAATTGGAAAAACAGTTGATTATATGGCACTTATGGCTTACGATGAACATTGGGAATCAAGTCCAAAATCTGGTTCTGTCGCATCATTACCTTGGACAGAACAAAGCGTGACAAATTTAGTTGGTCAAGTACCTCACAGTAAAGTTATTTTAGGTATGCCAACTTACACACGTATGTGGAAAGAAGAAAACGGAAAAGTTTCTTCTGATGTATTTGCGATGATGGATACACGAAACTGGTTAATTTCCCACAACCTTCGTCCAACCGAAGATAGCAAAACAGGGCAAAACTATGTGGAAATTAAAGAAGGAAATGCAACGTATAAAATTTGGATCGAAGATCATAAATCACTCACGAAACGAGTAGATCTTGTTCATGAATATGATTTAGCAGGTGTTGGTATCTGGGAAAGAAAATATACGTTAAATGAAACATGGAAAGTCATTAGTGACGCTTTACACAAATAAAAAACGCAGCATATGCTGCGTTTTTTTAGTGATCACTTTCCATTATTTCTTTGTTTAATTGGTCTTGGAAATATAAAATCGCTTTTTCTTTTTTTTGAAAAAATTGATAGGTGTACTGTTTTTGACTTCGTTTTATATAGATATATTCATCTAAAAAAGAAAAAAGATAATGATCGTTTTCATTCATTTGATTTCGATAATGATTTTTCATCATCTTTTTTAATTTTTTATCATAATATGCTGCTTCTTCTTCCATTTCCCCATACGAATAATTGCGTAAAAAATGATGATGAATAGCATCGATTGTTTCTTGATGAGTGAAAAACCCTTTTATCCACGACTCAAAATGCGTTTTTGTTGGACTTAATGTATATGAAATACGATATTTATTCTTCATTTCTTTAAAAAGAAAATGCAACAATTCTGCCACTTGATCAATAGAGTGTATATCAACTTTCTTTTTGACTGTTTTTTCATAAAAATAAAAACCATTTTCATCTCTATTTAGCTCTATTTCACTTTTAAAACTCATGATTTGATACCTAATACTTTCTACATCTTGCATGTGATAAAAGGTTGGTTCTTTTTTAAAATAATTTCTCAGCACTTCGTTTGTTTTTTCTAAAAGTTGTCGATTTTTTTCCCAATTATTTTCTGTTAACACGTTAGTTAAGATTTTTTTGCTATAAGTAAGAGAAGATTTAATGACTAATTCATGACTTAACGAATGTCTTTCATATTGAATAAAACCTTTTGGAGTAACCGCATCTTCTTGCTGACAATACCAGAAAATTACATCGATGTTTAGCTCATAGGCGTATGCTTCCCAAAAAGAAAAAACATATTCTTTTTCAACAGGAAGATCTTCGTTATTATCTAAAACATGTAGGATATTTGTATGATTTTCTTCAACATAGCCATAAAAGGTATAAGACTCATTTTTAATTGAAAACTGTAGTTTGGTTTCTGTATTTCTCTGCGTGATTTTTACTTTATCTATTTGTTTTTTTAATGTTTCAACTGCTTGACTTGTTGTTTTGTTCATTTCATCCCTCTTCTCATTTTTTATAAGTATAACATAAAATGGAATATCTTTGTATTTTTCACCTTTGCAAAAGGGAGAATAGGCGCATGAAGACAGACTACCCCCTTACCTAAAAAAGGGTAGGGCTGTGCCTGTTTTCTTGCAAAACGGAGCCACAGTGTGCACTCAACCATATTGTATTGAATATTCGTATGACTTCATACGCATTCAAGTCGCCCAGGTGGTTAAATTTACCGACCTCATCACCATAATGAATACAATATGCTACCTGATCAAATGATCAACCGACGGGATATTCTTATAGATTACGCCTATAAGGTGTAATCTATAAGATCTGGGAATAGAATGCCCCTTTAACGGGCGACATTCCGATTGGTGAGTCGGAAGCAAGTTAGACGGGGAACTTTGCACATTTATTACGTCTTTTTTTTGACGGAACATGCCTTTCATGCGCCGTCAAGGTTCTCTACCAGTGATATGGAATTAACGAAAAAAGACCTATGTTATGAATCAACATAGGTCTTTTAGAAATATATCAAAAATAAACAAGAAACTTTTCTTGTATGATGTATGTTCTTTTTAAAAAGACTTCTATGAAAATCCTTTTTCATTTTATTCTATCTGTTCGCTCTAAAGAAAAAACCTTGCATTCTTTTACTTCCCGATCGCAAAAGAACATGTATCTAGAATCCCGAATTCTAGTTACTTTTTTTCTTTATTATCAACAAGATATCATACTGCTTCTTTTTTCACAAGAGGGACGAAGGCGGAAAAAAATTCTTTTTCTTTTTTTAATTTTCCCTCTTGAATTTCATTGGTGGATTCTCTATAATAAGCTTATAAGACAATAAATGATAAGTTCTTTATCGTTTATTCTATCATTCGCATAAAAAAGTCACTTGGTTTCTGCTACGGGCTCCCCGAAAGCAGTAGCAGCTTAGGACCCCGAATCCTAAGAATAACCAAGTGGCTTTTTTACATTTTATGCAACATTCTTTCCTCGATTTGATTAAATGTTTGCTCTTCTAATTCTGGATCAGGAAGCATGACATCGTAAAACACTTTTGTTCCGTTTCTTGTAATAATGATATGAATTTTGACAATTTCAACACTTACATATCCAATTAAATATTTCATGTTTACAACTTCGCCTATTTGATACTTGTTCATTTTCACTCCCCCTCTTTATTCCTTTTAACAAAAAAATCAATTTCTTCAAGTTTTCTTTTCATAAATTTCTTTAAATAAAAAAAGACCACGTAAGTGGTCATTTCCAATTGTTCATAAATAAGTGTATTTTTTCTTTGATTTCTCCTAATCGTTCTTTTTTATATTTTTTAGAACCGATAACATTCATTGCGACATGATAATCTTTCGTTAATATTTCCTCTATTTTTTTGGAAAATTGTTTCTTTTGATCTTCGTTAAAATATTCAAAGCAATAATATAAATCTTCAAACGAATACGTTCCTCCCTTTTGAAACAAAGGGAGAGTGCTATTTTTATATCGTTTTTTTATCTCTTTTTTTAAGATTTGTTCCTCTTCTTTTGATGAAGCGGCTTCAGCTATTTTATCTTCGCGAAGAATGGTTTGAAACCATTCAAGATTTGTTTTAAAAATCGTAGGCGAAAGCGTATATTCATATTCCAACATATCTAAATAAACATGTAATATTTTCACCTTATCTTCCGTTTTTTTTCCTCCTACACAATAATGAATGAGATGTGTGGCATTTCTTTTAAAAAGTTCAATAAAATGTTCTATTTCTTCTTTTGATAAATAAAGATATTTTGTATGGATCCCTTTTGCAACATCACGCAATCTTTCGTTTTGACTTTTAACATTTTCTCCAAATATTTTGTATAAGTGTTTTATTTCTGTAAAATTATTTATTATGGATAATAACGCCTTTTTAAGTTCTTCTCTTCCTTTTTCAGAATGAAGATACTGCGCATAAGAATTTAAATCTTTTTCAAATTCTTTTTCCATATACGTTACGCCGTTTTGGGCAAAAAGTTCAAGAGAAAGATAATTACATTCTTTAATCAAATTAATAGGTGTCCAGTTTTTTTCTAATTTCTCTAATTTTTCTTTATCTAATTTTTTTTCATCATCTTTTTGTACTTCTTGTTCTATCATTTTAATGGAACGTTCCACTTCTTTTAACAATTTCATGTTCATCCCCAACTTTCTACTTGTTTTTGAATATGTTGTTCATAGTATCCCTGGCTTTTTTCTTTAAAATGGTTTAACGCTTCTTCTTTAGAGATATCAAAATATTTTAATTCTTGAATAGTATTTTCCTTTTCAATACTTACATAAAAATAATGATCTAAAAAAGAAAATAAATAAATGTAAAAAGAATCAGTTTCTGTTTTTAAATTTTTTTGATTTTTTCGAACTTTTTTAAAAGCAATTGCAGATTTTTCTTCTATCTCTTGATGTGTATAAGTTCTTCTTAAATATTCATACATTCGATTAGACATTTTTTCTATTGTTTGTTGACCCATAAGATGAAAAGACATGCTCATTAAAAGTCTTTGAAACCAAAAAGAAGAAGGTTCTAACAATTCTTTTATTTTTCGATCTTTTTGAATTTCTTCCAGTCGTTTTTTTATGACACTTTTTATCTCAGATTTCTCGATCTGACTTACTGCATACATTCTTTCTTCTTTTTCTTTTTTTCGTTCAATAAATAGATATTCTCCTTTTTCATTTTTTAAATAATTTCCATCCCTTTCTTCAGGAATTGTAAACCAATTAGAATATCCTTTGTAATGAAAATTAAAAAAATGATCCAATGCACCATGCTTTCGATAAAAAAACATCAATTCTTCTTTCATTAATTCATCTAGAGCCTCTTCCATTTTCTCTTTAAACACATTCATCTATTTTCATTCCTTTCTTATCTATTTGTCTTATTATACCAAACAAATAAAAAAACGAGTAAAAATACTCGTTTTCATCCATTTATTCTAACCCTCGCAAGGTCCATAATTTCTTCCAGTTTTTTCTCATATGCGCTTTGACACAACTTTCTAAAACATAAAAGCGCTTCTTCTTTGTTTTTTTCAAAATGTTTAAATGAAATGAGTGTATTTTTGTTTACATGTAAACAAAAATATTCATCTAAGAATGAAAAAACAAAAAAGAGTTCTTCTTCTATTGATTCATGCATCCCCGTAAAGGAATAATCCCTGTTTTTTATTAAACGTGCAGCTTTTTCTTCTATTTCATTGTTTGTATAATGTTTATACAAAACATGTTGCACATTTTCTTTTAAATCATTTATCGCAATCATAGTCCTCATTTTTTTCAAAAACAAAGTGTCAAAAAAATAAGTCGAAGGTGTTACCAATTCTTTTACTCGTTGATTTTTTTCTATTTCATCTAAACGAGCATCGATTACTTCTTTTAATTGCTCTTCTGAATAACCTGTAATGTCTTTTTTGTTTAAAAGTTCATCCTTTTGATTTTCTTCCACTAAATATTCTTTGGTCTTTTCTTCTAGAATCGAAAATCTCGTGTAGAATCCTTTGTAATAGATGAACCCACGTTCTTTTTTCTTAAATGTTTTAAGCATGCGAAGCAAAGGTCGCTTTTGTTCTTGATAAAACAAAATTTTTTTTAACTTTTCTTTCACACTCATTCC
>Ga0268252_1000517_pt1 | contig 24495 bp, 26 predicted proteins | sample AgamicMgSfrz_FD_200244 | JGI IMG/M metagenome (GOLD analysis project Ga0268252, IMG submission 200244) | Agave microbial communities from Guanajuato, Mexico - Mg.Sf.rz (v2) (version 3) | ecosystem: Host-associated > Plants > Phyllosphere > Phylloplane/Leaf | place: Guanajuato, Mexico | collected... | reverse complement strand
TGCCAGGTTACGGGTATGGTGTAGTAGCTGATAAGGGCGGTGCAATAAAAGGAAACCGTCTTGATCTATATTATGATACGGTGAAAGATGTTTATAGCCAATGGGGTAAGAAAAAAGTAAATGTGTATGTAGTAAAAGTAGGAAATGGTAAGTTTACAGAAGAAGAGTTAACGATGTTAAATCAAGACGAAACGATGCAAGTGTTTCGTGGTCAATATTTAAAACAAAGATAGTCTAGTTGTAATTACGCTAGACTTTTTTTCTTGGCTTATTTCATAATAGAGGAGATTTTACACGTCATATAACTGTAGTTGGAATTGTCGCATTTTATAGAAAATAAAGTTATAATGGTGGTAGAGAAATTTAGGGGGTCTGAACATGTTTCAAGTACAAAAAGAATTAGCAGGTCATGAAGTAGTGATTGTTGCTCTATTTGAAGAAGAGAAAATGAGTAGTTTTGTACAAGAACTGGACAAAGCGTTTGAAGGACAATTACAAGTTTTACTAGAAGAGAAAGAATTATCTACGAAGAAAAAGGCCATTTCGAAAGTACATAGCTTAGGAAAAACAAATGTGAAACGTTATTACTTTGTTGGTTTAGGCAAGAAAGAGTCTTACACGACAGAAACGTTACGTGCGGCTCTTGGAAAAGCGTTTAAAACATTACAAGTAGCAAAAGTACAAGATGCAGCAATCTTACTTGATTCTTTCGTAACAGAGAAATTAGATGCGATTGATGTAGCTCATATTGTAGCAGAAGTACAAGGCCTTGGTACATATGAGTTACAAACGTATAAATCAGATAAAAAGGATCGTGAAGAGTTAGAGAAGTTCACGGCTATTACAGCGGAAGATGCACAAGAAATTGAAGCCGCATTAACAGTTGGCTACGTACATGGACGTGCAACAAACTCGGCTCGTACACTTGTAAATATGCCGCCAAACGTATTAACAGCGACAAAGCTTGCTGAGTATGCTGTTGAGTTAGCGGAGAAGTATGATATGGACTATAAAGTTCTTGAGAAAGAAGAGATGGAAGATCTTGGTATGGGTGCATTACTTGCAGTAAACCAAGGTAGTGTAGAGCCACCAAAAATGATCGCTCTTATTTATAAAGGAAAAGAAGAGTGGACGGATGTCATTGGATTCGTTGGAAAAGGTATTACATACGATACAGGTGGTTATTCTTTAAAACCACGTGAAGGCATGGTTGGTATGAAAGGTGATATGGGCGGTGCAGCTGCTGTATTAGGTGCGATGGAAATTATCGGAGAACTGCGCCCAGAACAAAATGTGATCGCTGTTATTCCTTCAACTGATAACGTTGTAAGTGGTACGGCATTTAAGCCAGACGATGTAATCACATCTATGAGCGGAAAGACAATTGAAGTATTAAATACGGATGCAGAAGGTCGTCTAGCTTTAGCTGATGGTATTACGTATGCGAAAAAACTTGGTGCAAACTACCTTGTTGATGTTGCAACATTAACAGGCGGTGTAATTGTTGCACTTGGAAACTATACGACAGGCGCAATGACAAATAATGAAGAGTTATTTGAGCAAGTGCTAGAGGCTTCTATGGAAACAGATGAGCCAATTTGGCAACTACCGATTTTTGATCGTGATAAAGAACGTGTGAGAAACAGTAAGTTTGCTGATTTAAATAACTCACCAGGCCGTGAAGGACATGCGGTTATGGCAGGTACATTCCTAGGCGAATTCGCTGAAGATACACCGTGGGTACACTTAGATATCGCTGGAACATCAGAAACAAAAGGCGCGCACGACTTAGGTCCAGCTGGAGCAACTGGTGCAATGGTACGTACACTTGCAACACTTGTGGAGCGTTTCGGAGAAGAATAAGAGTATAAGTGAAGACTGTTCCAATATTTTGGAACAGTCTTCTTTTTTATAGGTTTGTTTATCTAGCTATTTGCCGGGCAGTAAGACCCTCACCTCAAAAATTCAGCGGAAGCAAAGAAGTTAAGTGTGGATCGAGCTGCTCGTAAACTCTTGATTGGTGAGGGCTGATTAAAGTTTCACTTTATAAAGAAATCGTATACAAAATCCCATTTAAGGCAAAAGAAGTACGGCCCGTTTCTTCAGAGACAACTAATATAAGTGCATCACTCTTTTCTGATAAGCCAATTGCAGCTCTGTGCCGTGTTCCCAGCTCAGGATCAACTTCTGTACTTTTCGTTAAAGGAAGAATATTAGCAGCTGAGACAATATGATTATTTTTTACGAGAACGGCACCGTCATGAAGAGGGTTACCTGGATAAAATATTGATTCGAGTAATGGCGCAGTTAAATGAGCGTTTAATGTCGTTCCAGTTTGAATGAGAGCTTCAAGCGTCTCGTTTCGTTCCACGACGATAAGAGCACCATGTTTTCTGGCGCTTAAATGTTGGATAGCTGTCGTAATAAAAGATGAACTTTCCGTATAAGGTGATAAATATGCCTGAATATAGTATGTAGCTGCCAATGTTTGTACATTTGCTAACATATGATGAATATCTTCCATTTTGCATAAAATACATTCGTCTTCTTTATCGATTGCGTTCCTCATAATCGATAGTTCTTTTTCAGCAATTTCAATCATTTGCTTTGTTTGTATTTTGAGCTCTTCTGACAAGCCCCATTCGTGCATAATCCTCATTCCCTTTAGTGGAGTATTTAACAATAGTGTATACAAATATTCCTAGTAAAATCCTGTTAGATTTTATAAAATATTGAGATACAGCATGTTTTTTTCATATAATAAAGGTATGACGAGCGAGAGGAGAGAGAAGAATGAATTGGAAACAAGAATTTAGTCGCTGGCTTTCTTACGCACAATTAGATGCAGAATTAAAAGAACAGCTAGAAAATATGAAGCAAGATGAGAAGAAAATCGAGGATAGCTTTTATAAAAATCTAGAGTTTGGCACAGGTGGTATGCGTGGTGAACTTGGTGCTGGTACGAACCGTTTAAACGTATATACAGTTCGTAAAGCAACAAAAGGATTAGCAAGCTTTATCGAAAAGTTAGGTGAGGAAGCGAAAAAACGCGGTGTTGTTGTAGCCTATGATTCTCGTCATAAATCACCTGAGTTTGCAATGGAAGTTGCTGCTACACTTGGTGCACGTGGTATCACAACATATGTGTTTGAAAGCTTACGTCCAACGCCAGTACTTTCTTTCGCAGTTCGTCATTTACATACAGTAAGTGGAATCGTTCTTACGGCAAGCCATAATCCGCCTGAATATAACGGATACAAAGTATACGGTGAAGATGGTGGACAGTTACCTCCAAAAGAGGCAGATGAGTTAATTAGCTACGTAAATGCAGTAGAAGATGAATTAACAGTTGAAGTCGCTGATGTAGAGCAATTAAAAGCTGACGGTTTATTACATATTATTGGACAAGAAGTAGATGATGCATATGCTGCAGAATTGAACAATGTCATCATTAATAAAGAAATGGTGGAAAAGGCCGGCAAAGACTTAAAAATCGTCTTTACACCATTACACGGAACATCAAATATTTCTGTACGCCGTGGTTTAGAAGAAGTTGGATTTACAGATGTAACAGTTGTAAAAGAGCAAGAGTTACCAGATCCAAACTTCTCTACAGTAAAATCACCGAACCCAGAAGAGCACGCCGCGTTTGAGTATGCAATTCGTGACGGTGAAAAGGTAGGCGCAGATGTATTAATCGCAACTGATCCTGACGCAGATCGCCTTGGTGTAGCTGTTCGTAATCATAATGGTGAGTTCCAAGTATTAACAGGTAACCAAACAGGTGCATTAATGCTTGATTACTTACTATCTCAAAAGAAAGAAAACGGAATACTTCCAGAGAACGGTGTCGTATTAAAAACAATCGTAACGTCTGAAATTGGCCGTACAATTGCAAAAGCATACGGTTTAGATACAGTTGATACGTTAACTGGATTTAAATTTATCGGTGAGAAAATTAGACAGTATGAAGAAAGCGGACAATACGAATTCCAATTCGGTTATGAGGAAAGCTATGGTTATTTAATCCGTCCATTCTGCCGTGATAAAGATGCAGTACAATCTGTCCTATTTGCATGTGAAGTAGCTGCATACTACAAATCACAAGGGAAAACGTTATATGATGGTCTATTAGAAGTATTTGAGAAGTATGGTTTCTTCCGTGAAGACCTTGTATCGTTAACGTTAAAAGGAAAAGATGGAGCGGAACAAATCCAAGAGATGATGGCGACGTTCCGTGAGAATCCTCCGAAAGAAGTAGCAGGCTTAACAGTCGTAGCAGTTGAAGATTATAAAGCAAGCATCATTACATCTTTACAAGATGGACATAAAGAAGAGATTCACTTACCGAAATCAAATGTGTTAAAATATCAATTAGAGGATGGTTCATGGTTCTGCCTACGTCCATCTGGAACTGAACCGAAGATTAAGTTCTACTTCGGTGTACAAGATAGTTCTTTACAAAATAGTGAACAAAAGTTACTTACTATTAAAGAAGACATTATGAATCGTTTATAATACAAAGTAATTTTAAGTAGTAAGGAACAAAAGGGAGCGAAATCTCCCTTTTGTTTTATGTAGGAAATGCTTGCTATTGATTCCGACAGGAGAGAGGGTATTTTGTGATGAAAAAAGTAAGAAAAGCGATAATCCCAGCAGCTGGATTAGGAACACGTTTTTTACCAGCAACGAAAGCAATGCCGAAAGAAATGTTACCGATAGTAGATAAACCAACGATTCAATACATTGTAGAAGAAGCAGTGAAATCGGGAATCGAAGATATTATTATTGTTACTGGTAAAACAAAGCGCTCTATCGAAGATCATTTTGATAACGCATTTGAACTAGAACAAAACTTATTAGAGAAGAAAAAATATGAGTTGCTTGAAAAAGTACAAGCTTCTTCAAAAATGGTAGATATTCATTACATCCGTCAAAAAGAGCCGAAGGGACTAGGACATGCTGTTTGGTGTGCACGTAAATTCATTGGTGATGAGCCATTTGCAGTGTTACTAGGTGATGATATTGTCCAAGCTGAGAAACCATGTTTACGTCAATTAATGGATGAGTATGAAAAAACACTTTCTTCTGTTATTGGTGTACAAACTGTTCCAGAAACAGAAACACACCGTTACGGAATTATCGATCCATTAGAACAAGAAGGTCGTCGTTACCAAGTTCGCAATTTCGTTGAGAAACCAGCACAAGGTACAGCACCTTCAAACTTAGCGATTATGGGCCGTTACATTTTAACGCCTGAAATCTTTATGTTCTTAGAACAGCAACATGTCGGTGCTGGCGGTGAAATTCAGTTAACAGATGCAATCCAAAGCTTAAATGAAATCCAACGTGTATTTGCTTACGATTTCGAAGGAAAGCGCTACGATGTAGGTGAAAAGCTAGGATTCGTTCAAACGACAATTGAAATGGCCCTGCAACACCCAGAATTACGTGATGACATGGTTGCGATGATGAAGAAAATTTTAGAAGAACAAGCGAATCAAGAGTCTTAATATAAAAAAGAGTTATTTCAGCTTGTTGAAATAACTCTTTTTTTATTATGAAATCGTCGAATGAGAATGCTGATAAGCAGAACGACGCACAGCATAGTATATGCGAGGTGCGATAATAGCACCGATAATTGTAAATGCAATATCTTTTACTGCGAACCACATCATAATCATCCAAGCAGCTTTATAACTCATATTACCGCCCATAAAGAGATTGACTGCCCCGTACATGTAAGTAGTACCGATTATATAAGTTAAAATAATTCCTGTGAAAGAGGCAATAGCAAATGTAATGAATGTTGGTCTTTCTTTTTGTTCTACTAGTTTTCCCGATACGTAAGCAACGATAATAAATGCGATAATAAAACCACCAGTAGGATCTAAAAGTGCTCCAAATCCAGCTTTGAAGTTAGCAAAGATTGGTGCGCCGGCTACGCCAACGAGCATATATACAGTCATGGATAAGGCACCAAGTCTACTTCCAAGAAGAAGACCTGCTAAAATTGCGAAAAATGGTTGCATAGATAATGGGATGCCCGCTACTTGCAGGAATGGTGCCCAAGATACAATATTTGCACCAATGGCCATAAGAGCGACGAACATGGCAGCTAATGCTAAATCTAAAACATGAAATCTCCTCATAATGTTAACCTCCTGTTGTTTTTAGGTTAACATTATCGTAGCGAAAATATTTACTTGTTGTCAATCAAAATATTTTGATAAGAAGGCTTTAAATAGTCTCTTAGCAATGTATATGGAATACGAAATTGCGGAATTCCACTTGAATACGGAGCAATTTCATATAAAGGGAAATAAATGACGAGATTGTCTGGCTCTAAAAAGAAGTGAAACTTTTTCATACTCATTACCTTTTCAGTTGCATCAGGAAAATAAATACTTTCATTTTGTTTAATTTGTCTTACAATCTCTGCACGGATTACATCTTTATATTTATCTTTTTGTTGAAATAAATCGTCTAAGTGCAGTAGCTTTTTTTCGTTTAAATCAAATGTATTTGCCTTCCACGTATAAAGACCATGTGCTCCGCCAGTATATTGATAGTAATTCACATATAGGCTAAGAAAAGGTGGTTTGTTTAATGAGACTTTATAATCGACATTTGCTACGTACGGATGAAATGGTGTACTAGATCCTTCTGTCTCTTTATAATATTTTTTTGCTTCTTTTTCTAATTTGTTTTTAAATTTGTCAGTGGATTTTTTGTAATATAAATTGAGCTTATTTTGAAATTTAGAGTCAGAAAAGTTGTGAAAAGAAGGCCTATTTATTTGATATTCTATATAAGGTTTCTTACCTTTTTGCGTTACAGTCTTAACATCGATTGTCAGGTTAGATGCTTTGGCTGTTATTGCACAATTTGGTACAATAGTCAGCAAGGAGAACATAAGCAGTAATATACAAAATTTCTGTTTCATTTAGGTGAAGCCTCCTTATATAAGTGTTATAAGTAGTTTGAAAATAAATAGGTAAAATTATACATTTAATTAAAGTAAGAGAAGGGGGAAGCGATATGGCAAAAACTTTAATGGATTCACTTGGAATTGAGTTGTTAGAGATGACAGAAGATAAGGTGGTTGCTACGATGCCTGTTGATGAGCGTACGCATCAGCCATTTGGATTTTTACATGGTGGTGCATCGGTTGCATTAGCAGAAACAGTGGCAAGTGTTGGTTCATATAATTTAATTGATCAAGAAAAATGTATTTGTTTCGGATTAGAAATTAATGCGAACCACATTCGCTCAAAGAAAGATGGAATTGTAACAGCGATTGGAACACCAATACATAGAGGACAATCGACAATGGTTTGGGATGTTCGCATTATTGATGAAAATGATGATTTACTATGTATATCAAGATGTACAGTAGCAATTAAAGAAAAACGTGAAAAATAAAAAAGAGGCGCTCTTATGAGCAGCCTCTTTTTCTTATAATTAGAACTGGATTTTCTTCTCTAAGAAACCTTTTAGTTCGCTAATTGGCATACGAACTTGTTCCATTGTGTCACGGTCACGTACTGTAACAGCTTTGTCTTCAACTGAGTCGAAGTCGTATGTGATACAGAATGGTGTACCGATTTCGTCTTGACGACGGTAACGTTTACCGATAGAACCAGTTTCATCAAAGTCTACCATGAAGTCTTTAGCTAATTCTGCAAATACTTCAGTAGCACCTTCAGATAGCTTTTTAGATAATGGTAAGATAGCTGCTTTGTATGGTGCTAAAGCAGGGTGGAAACGAAGAACTGTACGAGAATCGTTTTCTAATTGTTCTTCTTCATATGCATCACATAAGAATGCTAATGTTACGCGGTCTGCGCCTAAAGATGGCTCGATGCAGTATGGTACGTAACGCTCATTCGTTTGTGGATCGATATAGTTAAAGTCTTCGTTTGAGTGTTCCATGTGACGTTTTAAGTCGAAGTCTGTACGAGATGCAACGCCCCAAAGTTCGCCCCAACCGAATGGGAATTTGAATTCAATGTCAGTTGTTGCATTACTGTAGTGAGATAACTCTTCTTCACCGTGGTCACGAAGACGCATGCTCTCTTCAGACATACCAAGTGAAAGTAACCAGTTTTTACAAGTTTCACGCCAGAATGCGAACCACTCTAAATCTTCACCAGGCTTACAGAAGAATTCAAGTTCCATTTGTTCGAATTCACGTGTACGGAATGTGAAGTTACCAGGCGTGATTTCGTTACGGAAACTCTTACCGATTTGGCCGATACCAAATGGAAGCTTTTTACGCATAGAGCGTTGAACGTTTTTGAAGTTTACGAAAATACCTTGTGCTGTTTCAGGACGAAGGAAGATTTCGTTTGTGCTAGACTCTGTAACACCTTGGAATGTTTTAAACATTAAGTTGAACTGACGGATTTCAGTAAATTCTTCACTACCGCAATCAGGACATTTTACTTCATGTTCTTTCATTAAGTCAGCCATTTGGTCGAAAGTAAGACCGTCAACAACCATTTCGATGCCTTTTGCATCTAAAGCATCCTCAATTAATTTGTCAGCACGGTGACGAGCTTTACATTTTTTACAGTCGATCATTGGATCGTTGAAGTTACCAACGTGACCAGAAGCGATCCAAGTTTTAGGGTTCATTAAAATAGCTGCGTCTAAACCAACGTTGTGTGGAGATTCTTGAATGAATTTTTTCCACCAAGCTTTTTTAACGTTATTTTTTAATTCGATTCCAAGTGGACCGTAATCCCAAGTGTTTGCAAGACCACCGTAAATTTCAGAACCAGGGAAAACAAAACCGCGATGTTTCGCTAAGTTTACAACTTGTTCCATTGAATACATAAGAAAATCCTCCTTTTGAAAGTTAACGTATTGGCGATGACATACTCTGATACTTTGGAAACGAGCAGTATATGCTAAAAAGAACATAAAAAAACGCTCATCCCAAGGCTTATTTGCCTAGGGACGAGCGTTTGCCCGCGGTTCCACCCTAGTTGATACACAAAAGGTGCATCCACTTTATCATGTATTGCTCAGGACTGCCGTTTCCTTGCGGCTTCAGGCTTTCACTATCCCTGAATCGCTTTTTATGCAAGTACTTATAAGTCCGTCATCGCTACTTATATTAATAATAATGAACATATTCTAACACGTTCTTTTTTAAATCTCAATAGAGGAACGTGTCTATCTATGATAGAGTCTCGCCTATTTTTTCATTATTTATTCCGTAATTTTGTTTAATATGCTTAATTGCTTCACGCTTACTTAATGGAGCGAGTTCATTGTTTTGCACGTATTCCCAAACTACATCCGGATTTGTTTTTGCATATTCACGAAGGACCCAGCCAATCGCTTTTTGAATGAAAAATTCTTTTGAAGAATGTAGTTGCCCAATAATCCAGAAAAGAAGTTCTTCATCCATCTTTTGTTTATATTTCAGTTGGAATAAAATAGCGGCACGTTGTAACCATATGTTATCTGATGCAATCCATTTTGGAATATACGCAGAAATTAATTCTGGGTGTTTTAAAAAGATAGTACCTAAGAATGTAGGGACGATGCTATCGACAGAGTCCCACCAAGATTTTGTGACAATAAGTTCTTCTAAGAAGGGGATATGAGTTTCGTTTATATGCTTTTTATATTTTTGCATGATATCAAGTGCGGCCGCTTGGAATTCACGTTCTGGTAAGTCCCAAAGCTCGCGTACAATAATTTGGAAGTCTTTTTTATCTGGGAGAGTATGTATTTGAATGACGTCTTTTAATAATTGGCGCCTTTCCGGTGTTTGAATACCTAGAAATGGGAAGTGATTTTTCATATAACGAGTCATAGGTTCTGCTTTTTCAGGATTTTGATGAGCTGTAAAATGCTCTTGTAATGCTTTTACAAATGGATGCATACGTGTTTCTCCTCTCTTATTCTCTTTCTTCTCTTATTATACAAAGAGTTTGGATAAATTTTAAAACATAACTTGCAATGTAATGAAATATGTTGAAAGTAGAGAGGAGAGGATAAGATGGAGGATCAAGGCGTACTAGCAGGTTTCTTTGCTCTTAGTTTTGCGTTTATTCTTGTTGTATTGATTTGGGCAATTATTGCGTATTTATTAACGGCTTTTGCACTGTATACGATGGCGAAAAATGATGGTGCAACGGATGGTGCTCTTGCGTTTATTCCTTTTTTAAATAGTAAGATATGGGGTGATTTAGCAAAAGACAAATTACCGGATTTCTTAAAAGAAGAAGCGGGATGGAAAGTATTCGGCATATATGTCGCATGTTTCATTTTTAACTTCGTACCAATTCTATATTTATTAGCAACAGCTGTATCGATTGTGCTGTCTATTTATCTTATCTACGCAATTTTAGATAGATACGGAACGAATTCTATATTGTTTACGATTATTCATACAATCACATTTTCGGTTTTCTTACCGATTCATTTATTTATTATTCGAAATGAACCGGTGAGATATAAAGAGTAGATTTTTCGTTTCTGTTGATAAGTCGATATATTTTAGATATAAGTAAAAAAGCGCCCTGATTATCAGGGTGCTTTTTCTACTACATAAGGTAGCGTAAATAAATATAAATGTGAGAAATGATTAATGAAACGATCATAATTGGGAAACCGACTTTTAGGAATTCCATGTAACTAAATTTATGTCCTTCGCGGCTCGCGATACCTGCAACGATTACGTTAGCAGAAGCTCCGATTAATGTTCCGTTTCCGCCGAGACAAGCACCTAGTGCTAATGCCCACCATAATACATCGATTTGTGCGTCAGATGGTGATAAGCCTAGCCCAACTGCCATATCGTTAATAAGTGGAATCATTGTTGCGACGAATGGGATGTTATCAATTGTTGCAGAGGCGATACCAGATACCCATAAAATAAGGATGGATGCGTAAGAAATATCTCCGCCTGTTATACCAATTACTTTTTGAGCTAACATTTTGATAAGACCGATATCGATAAGTCCTCCAACAAGTACGAATAACCCTGCGAAGAAGAAGATTGTTACCCACTCTACGCTTGCAAATACTTCTTCAATTTCATGCTCTTTCACACCAATTAACATAAGTACAGTAGCACCAGTTAAGGCGATAATAGCGGCATCGATATGGAAAATAGAATGAGTCATGAAACCTACAATCGTAAGTCCAAGTACCGTTAAAGATTTTTTCATTAATACTGGGTCTTTAATGTATTGTTTTTCATCTAAGCTCATTAATTTTTTAACTTGTACAGGATCGGCAATTAATTGTTTGCGATACATGAAGTAAAGTATTATCGCTGTAACTGCAATAATAATAATTACAATTGGTGCTAGATTCAATAGGAAAGCATTGAAGTCTAAATGCTTATTTGCAGAACCAATCATAATGTTAGGTGGATCACCAATTAATGTTGCTGTTCCTCCAATGTTTGAAAAAATAATTTCAGAAAGTAAATAAGGAACAGGATTTACTTGCAGTATGCGCGTAATAGATAAAGTAACTGGAACAACAAGAAGTACAGTTGTAACGTTATCTAAAAATGCGGAGCCAAGCGCGGTAAGTAAGGAAAGTGAAATTAAAATTTTAATTGGATTTCCTTGCGCTCCTTTTGCCGCTTTAATGGCAACGTATTGGAAGACACCTGATTTACTCGTAATGTTCACCAAAATCATCATACCGATGAGTAGCGTAATCGTTCCCCATTCAATATGTTTCGTAAAGGCGTTATGTAAATCGACGACCCCCACAATTACCATGAGTGCTGCACCAAGAAGTGCGATGACAGCGCGATTAATTTTTTCAGAAATAATAATGGCATATGTAATTAAAAAGACTGCGATAGCAAAATAATACTGCCAGTTAGCGAGTTCTTGCGTTGTTTCGTGCAAAAATCTCATCTCCTTTCATTCACTTTTTCTTAGTGTGTCAAAAATGCTCTAGAAGAAACACACATAACGTCATTATAAAGTAGGAAAATGGCGGATGTAAATGAAAGGAGAGATTTTGTCATATTTTCTGCATAGGTCATTTTTTCTTATTTTTTAAAATATTTGTGGGCATTTGACATATATATAAGATACATCCAATCTGAATATTTAAAATGGAATTAGCATTCGAGCTTGTTCGTGTAGGAGTGTCAAATAGAAAGGAATGACAAAAATGATAAGGAAGGGATCGTATGGATGAACAACGATTTTTATTTTTAGACTTTGAGTTTACGATGCCCCAGCATAGAAAAAAACCGAAAGGATTTTTTCCGGAAATTATTGAGGTAGGACTCGTTTCAGTTGCTGGCTGTAAGGTGGAAGATACGTATTCATCACATGTCAGGCCGAAAACATTTCCCTCCTTAACGGATCGATGTAAGAAGTTTTTAGGAATAAAACAAGAAGTCGTGGATAAAGGGATTTCATTTCCTGAACTCGTTAAGAAGCTTGCAGAATACGAAACGAAATGTAAACCGACAATTGTAACGTGGGGAAATATGGATATGAAAGTGCTGAAGCATAATTGTGAAATGGCAGGGATAGCTTTTCCATTCTTCGGGCAGTGTCGTGATTTATCGCTTGAGTATAAGAAGTTTTTTGGGGAAAGAAATCAAACAGGATTATGGAAAGCAATTGAGGCGTACGGAAAAGTAGGGACAGGGAAGCATCATTGTGCGCTTGATGATGCGATGACGACGTACAATATTTTTAAACTAGTAGAAAAAGATAAAGAGTATTTAGTAAAACCAGCACCACCAACATTAGGAGAACTCGTTGATTTTTCAAAAGTGTTAAAGAAAGTGAGCACACAGTAACGACCAAATTGCACATTATGTAATTTGGTCGTTTTGTTTTTTTAGAGTTTGTAGTCCTTCTTTAACTGTTCTAATGTTTCTAGACTACGCTCTGCAAAAGGTGAATCATCTTCAGAAAATGAATTCATTTGAGTTTCTAATGCTAATTTTAGTGACTCGGTATAATCAGGAATTTCTCCTTCATATTTCTTTACCATTTGCTGTGGAATGTTCGTTTGCTCACGAAAAGCTAAAGCGCGTCTTTCATGGAAAAATGGTACGTCAGCTTGTTTTACGTTATGTAAGTCACCTTGCACCGGATGTTTTAAAACAGCTAATACTTTTACGACATAACTACCAGGACGGCTATTTGTAATTTCGCCGATGTATTTTCCTGTTTTATAAATACCAGTAACGATTTCACCAATTTCAAATGTTTCTCTCATATTTTTCACCTCAAGTTTATAGTAAGGAAAGTAGGAGGAGGAGTCAAAGAAATCATTCACTTTCGGAACGCCCCTTGAGAATATGAACTGGTTCAACTATAATTTAAAGATATATAACAGAAAATTCTGATGTTTTTTGAATCCTATAATTAAGGAGTGTTCGTTATGATGCCTTTATATTTTCCGGAAGATAAAACAGAATATATTATTCCAGGGATTGTGTGCGTTCTATTTATTATCGGTGCTATTGCCACGTGGCGCATGTTTATTCGTATATCAAAAAGAGAAGCAGAGCGATTACAGAAAGTTGAAGAAAAACTATTAGCTGAAAAGAAACAGTAACGCATTTTTGTATGTTTCCCTCTATGCTCGGACAATCTAAGGGCAGAATATATTTTGGAGGGAATGGAATGAAGAAACGGCTTTTTTTCAGTTGTTGTTTATTATTTCTGATGGCAGGTTGTGACCAAGGAAAGCCGAAAGAAATTGAAGTGAAATTACATAATGCTTCAGGAGATGAAGTAGGGACTGCGAAAGTAGTTCAGCAAACAAGTGGAGTGAAAATTACGATTAAAGGGGAAGGTTTCACGCCAGGACCACACGGACTACATGTACATGAAATCGGAGAGTGTAAGGCACCTCGTTTTGAATCATCCGGGAATCATTTTAATCCTGATGATAAAAAACATGGTCTTCTTAATCCGAAGGGTGCAGAAAACGGTGATTTACCGAACGTAATTGCAGACGGTTCTGGAAAGATCAAGGCAGAAATCGACGCGCCGCACATAACGCTTGAAGAAGGAAAAACAACGATTCATAGAAAAGATGGAGCGTCTATTATTATTACAGAAAACGCTGATGATGGTATGACACAACCGACAGGTAAATCAGGTGATCGAATTGCTTGTGGTGTCATTGTAAAAAAAGCATCGGATATGAAGAAAAAGTAAAAGCTACCGTGCATGGTAGCTTTTTTTGTGAAACGTAATTGAAAAGATATGGATAAAGGAGGTTGTCCTAAAATGATTTATGACAGCCTCTTTTCTTATTATGAAAACGTATGACGCAGTCTGTTCAAAATTTCTTCTAAAACAGATCGTGGACAGCCGATGTTAATTCGAATATGTTCTTCCCCACCTAACCCGTATTTCTCACCAGGTTCAACGATGATTTTTCCTTTTTCCTCAAGTAATGCAGTACGCTCGTTTTGAGAAAGCTTTAGACGAGAACAATCAATCCATAATAAAAAGCTACCTTCTGGCTTCGTTACGGAAAGAGCAGGTATGTGAGTTTTGATATATTCATAAGCAAATTGAGCATTATCTTCTATATATAATCGAATTTCGTTTAGCCAATCATTACATTCTGTATAGGCACTTTGCATCGCTGTGTAGGCGAAGATATTTAACCCGTGGAAGCCTTGTCTATATTGGATAGCTGTAAAGGCGTGACGGAGTTTTTCGTTTGGAATGATAATAATCGACGCTTGTAATCCAGCGATATTAAATGTTTTACTTGGAGCCATACAAGTGATAGTGCGTTCTGCTAATTCTTCAGATAAGGAAGCGAACGGTGTATGTGTATGGTCTGCATAAATGATATCGGAATGAATTTCATCCGCGACAACGATTACGTTATATTTAGTACATAACGATCCGAGCTGCACAAGTTCCTCTTTCGTCCAAACGCGTCCGATTGGATTATGAGGGCTACAAAGAAGCATGAGTTTGACGCCTTGCTGAAACTGCTTTTCTAAATGCTCGAAGTCTATCACATATGTATCATTTTGTTTCTGTAATGGACTCACGCATAACTGCCTATTATTTGTTGTGACCATTTCGAAAAATGGAGGATAAATAGGTGGTTGTACGAGAACGGATTCGTTTTCTTTTGTAAAAGCCTGTATGCTCGTACTAAGAGCTGGAACGATCCCTGCACTAAAGACGATCCATTCTTTTTGAATGTCCCAGTCGTATTGTTGTTTTGTCCAGTTACAAATAATATCCCCAATATTTTCAGGGGGAAGTGTGTAGCCAAAAATCGGATGTTCGATCCGTTGTTTTAAGGCAGTTTGAATTGGTTTTGGTACTTCAAAATCCATATCAGCAATCCAAGCATGGATAAGTTCTTCGTTTTTATATGTATCCCATTTTATACTATGCGTTCCACGTCGATTGATTGCTTTATGAAATAGTTGCATAAGTTTGCTCCCTTCTTCTGTAAAACCAATAAGTTATGAAAGTTCTCTCTCTTCTTATAGAATAGCTGATGTGATAGGATAAAGAAAAGTATTAAAAAGTGAAAAGGCGGGAAGCGAATGGGTACATATGAAAAGATGATAGAGGTTGTGAAGAATTGGGATCCGTTTCAAATGGGACCGGAGTTTTATGAAACAGAAGCGAGCGATGTTGTGAACGTCATAAGTGTGTTTGATGATCCAAAATACATCGCAAAGAAGATTCAACATATATACTTTATGTCTTTTGAGGAAGTACCTGCGCTTGAAAAATGTGAGAAGTTAGCTGTGGAATTACTTGTAATAAAAGAAGGCGGAAGTTGTTCATTATAGGCTGTCGGAATTTCCGACAGCCTTTTTTATATTATCCCGCTATTTGCTTGGTAGTAAGACCCCACCTCAAAATTCAGCGGAAGCAAAGAAGTTAGGTGGGGACTGATTAAAGTTTCACTTTATTGCGCAGAAAAAGCGATAATTTCTTCATAAACATGTTTAGGCTTTTCTTCAGGTAGTAAATGTCCTGTATTTTCGTAAGAAATAAATTTTGAATTCGGTAAATCTTTGTGTAGACGATGACCTACATGTACAGGGACGACGCGGTCTTTTTCACCCCAAATGAGCAAGATAGGTGTTTCGATTTTTTGTAATTCAGTTGAAGATAAGTCACCTTCACGGTCTCGTATCATGCGAGTTAAAGCGGGAAATATACGGTCGTCATAAAAAGGAGCGGAGTAACCTTTTTTCATTTCATCGTCAATTAATGAGTGATCATGAACGACATTCATTAAGTTATGAACAATGCCGCGCCTTATAATCCAGTTCTTTACGTATAAATGAAAGAACGGTAAATAAGAAGAGTATAGTAAAGGTAAGGTTGCGCGCGCTAAATAGCTCGAGCTACATAGTAAAATCGTCTTTGAAATGAGTTCAGGACGTATACGGTTTACATAGAGAGAAATTTGCCCACCCATAGAATGCCCAACTAATACAATGTTTGAGAGAGATAAATGTTCAATTAAATCAATAATAATCGTTGCTAAATTGTGATAAGAATACTTAAACAGATGAGATTTATCACTTTTTCCGAACGGTGGCAAATCAAGAGCAATGACTGTTCCTTCCTTCGATAGTAAAGGAATGAGACGGCGGTAACTGAATGAGGAAGATAAAAAGCCGTGAACGAGTATGAAAGTAGGACGTTCTGTTTTATTATCATGTTCATACAATTCGTAATGAACAGTAGTGCCGCGAGTGGAAAAAGTGAAATAAGGACAAGTATATTTATGATTCATTTTTTGTCACTCCATTGATTTTTGTTCATATCATCTCCAAGGAAGAAGAAAATATGTTAACAAAAAAAGGCAAGATGACGATGTCATCTTGCCTTTCGTTTATTCAGTATTACCCGCGAACAATATTAGGCGGTGTTTTTCCTTGTAACCCTGCAACTAAATTTTCAGCGGCGGTCATGGCCATTTGCTGACGAGTTTTTAATGTTGCAGATCCGATATGTGGTAAAGTCACAACATTTTGTAATGATAAGAGTGGATTATCTTTTTGAATCGGCTCTTGTGTAAATGTATCGATACCTGCTGCAAAGATTTTCTTTTCTGTTAAAGCATGGATTAACGCTTTTTCATCTACTGTTTTGCCGCGAGAAGCATTAATGAAGATTGCTGTGTCTTTCATTAATGAAAATTCCTTTTCTCCGATAAGGTGATATGTTTCATCTGTTAATGGAGTAAGAAGAACAATAAAGTCAGACTGCTTCAGTAGCGTCTGTAAATCACAATATGTAGCATCGAATTTTTGTTCAGCTTCTTCTTTACGACGGCGGTTATAGTAAAGAACATTCATATCAAATCCGAATTTTGCTCGTTTTGCAACGGCTTCTCCAATTCGGCCCATACCGATAATACCAATTGTGCTATGGTGTACATCTAGTCCGAAGTGTTCTTTTCCGATTTCAGCGTTCCATTCACCATTTTTCACGTAAGAATCGAGTTCGCAAACGCGGCGCCCAGCTGATAGCATAAGGGCGAAAACGAGATCAGCTACTGTATCATCTAATACGTATGGTGTATTCGTTCCGATAACATTTCGGTTTTTCATCGCTTGTAAATCAAAATTATCGTAACCGACAGAAATGTTGCTCACTACTTTTAAGTTAGGAGCCACTGTCAGTAATTCTTCATTAATAGCAGATCCGAAATTTAATAACCCATCTTTATCTTGTATTTTTTCTAATAGAACATCACGGGGTACTTTCTCATTTTGATCCCATTTTTCATAATCACAGTGTTCTGATAAATAGTTTTCTACAAATGTTGGAACTGGTTCAGCAATATAAACTTTTGGTTTCACGATTCCATCCCCTTTCGCTTTATCACGCATTTTTCCACTGATTAAAGTTTCACTTTACCCCGCATTAACGGACAGTAAGTCTCCCACCTCAAAAAGCAGCTCAAGCAAAGAGGTTAGGTGGGAGAGCAACTGTCCGTAAAAGCCCGATTGGTGTGGGCTGATAATCAGTGGGGTGAAGCATTTCGCTGATTAAAGTTTCACTTTATTTTGACATAATTCAATAGAAAAATCTTCTTTTCAAACTGGAAAGGGTATTTGTATAATTTAAACACAAACGAAAAGGAAGGATGATTTATATGGTGACAGAAAAAGAATTAGAATTATTAGCTTGTCTTGAAAAGAGTAGTCGATTATCTGTAGATACATTAGCGAAGCTGTTAAATATAGAGGTAGAAGAAGTAAAGAAGATGGTTGCGAGGTTAGAAAATGAAAAGATTATTGTGGATTATGTAACACATATTGATTGGACGAAGGTGAAAGAACATACAGGTTTAACGGCAATGATCGATGTGAAAGTTACGCCAAAGCATGGCGTTGGGTTTGATGCGGTTGCTGAACAAATTTATCGTTATTCAGAAGTGAAATCCGTTTATTTAATGTCAGGGACATATGATCTTTCTATTACATTAGAAGGGAAAACGATGGGAGAAGTAGCGATGTTTGTTTCTGAGAAATTAGCAACAATTGAATCTGTTGTTTCTACAACTACTCATTTCATTTTGAAGAAGTATAAACATGAGGGCGTTATTTATGAAAAAGACGATGATGATAAGCGAATTGTGGTGACACCATGAAGCAATTTGAACTATCTAGATCAGCAGAATCTTTAAAACCATCTGGTATTCGAAAATTTTTTGATTTAGCAGCAAATATGAAAGGTGTTATTTCCCTCGGGGTAGGAGAGCCAGATTTTGTTACCCCTTGGAATGTAAGGCAAGCATGTATTCGTTCTTTGGAACAAGGGTATACGTCATATACAGCAAATGCAGGATTATTGGAGCTCCGTCAAGAAATAGCAAAGTATCTAAAAAAACAATTTGCAGTATCTTATGATCCAAGTGATGAAATCATTGTTACAGTTGGAGCGAGCCAGGCGTTAGATGTAGCGATGCGCGCCATTATAAATCCTGATGATGAAGTGCTCATTATTGAACCGAGCTTCGTTTCTTATGCACCACTTGTGACATTAGCTGGAGGAGTTCCGGTTCCTGTGGCGACTACGTTAGAAAACGAGTTTAAAGTACAACCAGAACAAATTGAAGCAGCTATTACAGCGAAAACAAAGGCAATTTTGCTTTGTTCACCAAATAACCCGACAGGTGCAATGCTAAATAAATCCGAGCTTGAAGAAATAGCAGTGATTGTTGAGAAGTACAATCTAATCGTATTATCTGATGAAATTTATGCAGAACTTGTATACGACGAAGTATATACAAGTTTCGCGAGTATTAAAAATATGCGTGAGCATACGATTTTAATTTCAGGATTTTCAAAAGGATTTGCGATGACAGGATGGCGCCTCGGTATGATTGCAGCTCCTGTTCAATTTTCAGAATTAATGCTCAAAATCCATCAGTATTCAATGATGTGTGCACCGACGATGTCTCAGTTTGCAGCACTTGAGGCGTTACGCGCAGGGAACGATGAAGTAATTCGAATGAGAGATAGCTATAAGAAGCGTCGTAACTTCATGACGACATCTTTCAATGAAATGGGCTTAACGTGTCATGTGCCGGGCGGAGCATTTTATGTTTTTCCTGCTATATCTTCAACCGGATTATCTTCAGCGGAATTTGCAGAACAGTTATTGTTGGAAGAAAAAGTGGCCGTTGTCCCTGGTAGCGTATTTGGCGAAAGTGGTGAAGGATTTATTCGTTGTTCATATGCAACGTCGCTTGAACAACTTATGGAAGCGATGAAGAGAATGGAACGGTTTGTAGAAAATAAAAAAAGGACAAAACGTAATACGTTTTGTCCATAAAAGGGGGGGAATACTAGAAAGCCATGTGTTAGTAGTCTATCCCAATATTGGAGAATTATACTTCTTTAAGGGAAATTTTTCATGAATTTTGAATGAGTTCTGTCATAGTGGTATAATTTACTAATATAAGGTATACGCATTCTAGATAACGTTATCTAGAATGCGTACTAACCAATCGGATATTTAAAATAAATATATCTGCTTTGCTCTCTATAATTGTAGAGAGAATGGTAAACGTATGGGAGTGTTTCATATGTCAGAACAATATACAACAGGAGTGGTTGTAACAGGGAAAGTGACTGGAATTCAAGATTACGGTGCGTTTGTAGCGTTAGATGCAGAAACACAAGGGCTTGTGCATATATCTGAAATTACAAATGGATATGTAAAGGATATTCATGACTTTTTAAAGGTCGGCGATACAGTAGAAGTAAAGGTACTTTCAATTGATGAAGAGCACAGAAAAATGAGTTTATCGTTAAAAGCGGCGAAAAGAAAACAAGGAAGGATTCTTATACCGAACCCATCTGAAAACGGATTTAATACGCTGCGAGAAAAGTTGGCAGAATGGATTGAAGAGTCCGAGTTAACAAAGTAAAAGAGGAACGCATATGAGCGTTCCTCTTTTACTTTATCTTATGATATATATTTGCAAATATGATTGCATGCAATCATATTCGTATGTCGGAGGTGAAAGGACATACTGATTATCGAATTTCGTTTGTTTCTGGGTGCGTACCAAGATTTTCAGATGGTTTAAACAGTAAACCAAGGTTGATAAGCCCAGATATACCAACGATGCCGTAAATAATACGTGCAAGAGCTGAATTTTGTCCACCGAAAATGGCTGCTACTAAGTCAAACTGGAAAAACCCGATTAGTCCCCAGTTCACAGCGCCAATTACAGTAAAGACTAATGCGATACGTTGTAAAGTACTCATGAAAAAGCCCCCCTTAATTGTGAAGCATGAGCAAGCGATGAGTTAATTAACTCTTTTATAGAATGGGGTAGTTATGTTGTTTTTATACATAAAAAATGTTTGAAAGAAGATGTATATACATCTATACCGAAAAATGCGAATTTTTATGCAAAAAATGAACTTTTTCTAAAAAATATATATTGGTTACGTTTACAATGTTTGAATCGCTTGATTTACAACTTCAGTTTCGCTAAAGTGAATACAGAAATACATATCCATAATTGGAGGGAAAAAGATGAGTACACATGTAACGTTCGACTATTCTAAAGCGTTATCCTTCATCGGTGAACATGAAATCACTTATTTACGTGATGCAGTGAAAGTAACACATCACGCAATCCACGAAAAAACTGGAGCTGGGAACGATTTCCTTGGGTGGGTAGACCTTCCGCTTCAATATGACAAAGAAGAATTCGCTCGCATTCAAAAATGCGCAGAAAAAATTAAAAATGACTCTGACATTTTACTTGTTGTAGGTATTGGTGGTTCTTACTTAGGGGCACGCGCAGCAATCGAAATGTTAAACCATTCTTTCTACAACACGCTTTCTAAAGAACAACGTAAAACTCCACAAGTGCTATTTGTTGGACAAAACATTAGCTCCACTTACATGAAAGATTTAATGGACGTATTAGAAGGTAAAGACTTCTCTATTAACGTTATTTCCAAATCAGGTACAACAACAGAGCCAGCACTAGCATTCCGTATCTTCCGTAAGTTATTAGAAGAAAAGTATGGAAAAGAAGAAGCTCGCAAACGTATTTATGCAACTACAGATAAAGCGCGTGGTGCATTAAAAACATTAGCTGATAACGAAGGTTACGAAACATTTGTTATTCCAGATGATGTTGGAGGTCGTTTCTCTGTATTAACGCCAGTTGGTTTATTACCAATCGCAGTAAGTGGCTTAAATATTGAAGAGATGATGAAAGGTGCAGCTGCTGGTCGTGATGACTTCGGAACATCAGAACTAGAAGAAAATCCAGCTTACCAATATGCAGTAGTTCGTAACGCTTTATACAATAAAGGAAAAACAATTGAAATGCTTGTTAACTATGAGCCAGCACTTCAATACTTCGCTGAGTGGTGGAAACAGTTATTTGGTGAAAGTGAAGGAAAAGATCAAAAAGGTATTTTCCCATCTTCAGCAAACTTCTCAACTGATTTACACTCATTAGGTCAATACGTTCAAGAAGGTCGTCGTGACTTATTTGAAACAGTTCTTAAAGTAGGTAAATCTACACATGAACTAACAATCGAATCAGAAGAAAACGATTTAGACGGATTAAACTACCTTGCTGGTGAAACTGTAGACTTCGTAAACACAAAAGCATACGAAGGTACATTACTTGCACATAGCGACGGGGGAGTACCAAACTTAATCGTCAATATTCCTGAATTAAATGAGTACACATTCGGTTACCTTGTATACTTCTTCGAAAAAGCATGTGCGATGAGCGGCTACTTATTAGGCGTGAATCCATTTGACCAACCTGGAGTAGAAGCATATAAGAAAAACATGTTTGCTTTACTTGGTAAACCAGGATTTGAAGAATTAAAAGCAGAATTAGAAGAGCGTTTAAAATAATAAAAAGCGACCGGATTCCGGTCGCTTTTTATTATTTTATCGAAAAGTCCATCAGTATATTCAAGCTAGAGTGGGTATGCTAAAGGAAAAGTCTTGGAGGGATGGACTTGATTCCAATTCAATCAAATTTAGAAGGACGTACATATGCGCTATTTAAGTTAGAAGAGATTATGAAACCACTTGGATATAGCATTGGTGGTAATTGGGATTATGATAAAGGATGCTTCGATTACAAAATCGATGAAGAAGATGGGTATCAATTTTTACGAGTGCCGTTTACAGCAGTAGATGGTGAACTGGATGTACCTGGTGTAGTAGTCCGTCTTGAAACGCCGTATATTCTTTCGCACGTATATCAAGACGAACTAGATGATAATGTGAATACTTTAACCGCTGGAACGAGTGGGATGGATCAATTTGCTGAACCGAAAGATCCAGATGGAGATGTAAAAAGAAAATATATCAATATTGGGAAAGTGCTCATGCAAGAACTAGAGCGTCATTTTATTAATGGTGAATAACAATGAGTATGTCGCTTTCGATAAGAATGAAGGTATGGACTGGATTAATCATATATTGATCATCACGCTTTATACCTAGTAAGAGAATGTTTTGTTTTAGAAGGGTATAGCTACAATTTGCAAAGGTTTGTCCGGTGCAGGACGGAGAAAGCTCCATCAGTTGTAATTTGTTATCAGAGATTTCATCGTAAAGTGAGAATAGTACACCTGAAATAGAAGGGAATAAAAGAGAAGCGGTAAATACATAACTCGTTAATTTATTTCCTTCTATAATTTCTGACGCGCCCGCTCTCGTTGCATTTTGAATTTGTTCAGTAGTAAGTAGTTCGGCGATGCAGTGAATGTTTGGATTGAGTCCTTTCGCAGTTAAAATATTTAAAATGGACTGTGTATCTGCTAAGCTTTCGTTCTTTTCTTTATCCGCTGTTATTAATATGGTGTGTGCCGTTGCAATATTAGCCTTTAATAAAGTTTGATCGTGATGCGGACAACCTTTTATAAATTCTAAATGATGAAAGGGTTTTGGGAGTAAAGAAAGTGTTTCATCAATTAAAACGATATCAAGGTTTGGTTGTAGTACATGCATTTGCTTTACAACATGTTTTGCACGCTCATTCCAGCCAACGATAATCATATGACCGTTAGAGGTAGCGGCTTCTTCACCTTTAACTTTCATGTATTGTTTACTAATCATCTCAGTAGCGAATAGAACCATATAATAAGAACAAAAGCCAGTTCCTAATAAAATAATACTTATACCTATTAGTTTTCCTATCGTTGTATGGGGAGCAAAGTCGCCATATCCAACTGTAAAAATGGTAACAATTGACCACCAAATTCCGTCAAACCATGTAGTGAAATGAGAGGGTTCTAATCTATGTATAAGAAAACCAGAAAAAGCAGTGAGTACAATAATAAAACAAATTAAACGAAAAATAATGGAATCACGAAATGTATCTACTAAATTCGGACGGGATTTCAATAGTAAATTCCTCCTTGTTTTGCAGGACTACATTCATTGTTACCATTATAGAAAAAAGAAAAACTCTCTAATTAAAGAGAGTTTATTTTATGCTACATACTTTCCACTTCAGTTTGTTGGACACTTTCAAGATGCTGGAGAGTATAGTAAACATCAGCGGTATGTCTTTTTTGATCAATGGACAGTTTAAGATGTAAATAGTGAGAACCGTTTTCTAACGTTTTAAGCTTCATATTTTTAACGTTTATATCCATTTCTTTTATCTCCTCGATTACAACCGGGATATTGTCCATATTTCGCACAACAAGTTTCACTGCAATATCACGTTGACGAAATGATCTAGGACCTACAAACTTCATTGTCAATGGTATAAGTTCGACACTAATCATAAGAAAACACATTCCGAAAATTGCCTCGATATAGAAACCAGCTCCAACGGCAATACCAATACCAGAAGCACCCCAAATCATAGCGGCAGTCGTGAGTCCTGCAATGCTATCGTTGCCTCTTCTTAAAATTACGCCAGCACCTAAAAAACCAATTCCTGATACAATTTGAGCGGCAAGTCGAAGTGGATCCATATTCATATGATCGGTATGTGGTAAGTTATAAG
>Ga0268252_1000514_pt1 | contig 24580 bp, 25 predicted proteins | sample AgamicMgSfrz_FD_200244 | JGI IMG/M metagenome (GOLD analysis project Ga0268252, IMG submission 200244) | Agave microbial communities from Guanajuato, Mexico - Mg.Sf.rz (v2) (version 3) | ecosystem: Host-associated > Plants > Phyllosphere > Phylloplane/Leaf | place: Guanajuato, Mexico | collected... | reverse complement strand
CTTTTTATACTGCGCCAGTCCAAAAAAGATATTGATACCCAGGAGAGTAATACCATTACAATATTAAATAACCACTTATTTTTCATTGACATATTTAAACTTCCTTTTATTTCTTTTTATTTAGAGTCTCTTTTTTTGAAAGAAAATATGCATTTATGGTTAGTTAATAAAAACTGCTTTTTAAACTAATCTATTCGGTTTGTTGAAGAAGATAATACATAAGTAAATAGCCCCTAAATTCATTCGTGGGCTATTTACTTTTTAAATGAATATGATATACAAAGTTAGTTAGCATAATGGATGTTCTAGGTAGTTAAATAAAAAAGATTAGCTTCTTACAGCTAATTTTTTTATTTAAGAGATAATATCCTAATTTCCATACTAATATGAATCAGGATACTATCTTTAAGAATGTTTTAAAGGTAGTAATCATTACTTGACTAATGGATGGGACTTAGAGATAGCAACTAATCTTTCAACACAAGCTCTTACTATAATTCCAATTACAATATAATAAATAAAAGAGTATATATATTTCCATTTTATATAGATGATAAGATGCGCCCATATAGAAAAAGGTTCACCAATAAAAGAAAATGCACTAGCCATACAGATAAGTGAAATAATAAAGGATTTCCAGGTTCTAAAATATTGATACACTAACATGAACGTAACTGGAACCATGCTGAAATCAAAAGGTAAAGCGCCAGGATAAATGGGCAGGAATTGCGTAATGTACCCCCAGAAACGAAACGTAATTCCAATAAGATCTAGAAGAAATGTAATGATGATAATGAAGGTACCAAACAATAAGGTTTCAAGAATTTGTTTACGGTTTAAAAAGATACTCCAAATGATCCAAGGAAGAATTAGAAAAACAAAAAGCAACCACCAGCTTCCTGTTAAAAATTCATCGTGTAACCAATACTTTATATCTAATTCTGCTATTTTATCTTGTAAGGACCTGACTCCCCAAAAATTCTCTATCCTTTTATCCATGGATTTATCCCCTTTATAATGATATACAACACTTTAATTTCCATTTTATTATTTGAGCATCTTATTGTTTTATGTAGCTCTTTATTACCTAAAAAAACATTCCCAATAAGGAACCTAAATTTCACATTGAGGTATTACACTGATATGTATGGGGAAAATTAATAAAAAAAAGGAAGTTAGTGATGATAGGACTTATTATTGCAATTATTGCCTTTAATCTTATTGCTTTTATCGTCAATAAAAGACTAACAGCAAATCAAATAGTCCATATTTGGATATTTACAACTGCATTTCAATTAACTTTTGATCTTTATGTGAATTTTAAATATCATGGTTATTGGTACTTTACAAAAGGTGTGGATTGGAAGGCATTTCCCGCCCATGCTATATTAATTCCTCCTGTAAATATAATATTTTTGAATTGGTTTCCTTATAGAAATTTACTCAGTAAAAAAATAATATACTTCATCTATTGGGATATAGCATTAGTCCTTTATGAAGTTCTTACATTGCTTCCTGAACCTTGGGGATACTTTAGATACGGTTGGTGGGATTGGTGGGATTCAGCAGCTATCAATCCTATCCTTCTTATGATTTTATTGGGATACTATAAATGGACATGTAAACTAGAAGAGAAAATTGTTCGTGGCCAATCGTAAAGCAAATATCACTCTTACGTACGAAAAAGAGTAAATCTCGATTTTTTTATGTAGGAAATAGGTTGTTGAAAAGAATGATGTATAGAATATTTGTTTCTAATCTACATAAGAGAGACTGTCGGAAATCATATGCTAAGTAGCGCGTTTAAAAGTTTTTTCATTTATAACCAGAGGATGAAAGGTTTATTGTTGGGGAAAATAAACCTGAAAGGAGTGTAATAGATGAAAAAACAAAAAACCTCAACTGATAAACCCACAATAGCAGAAGGAATAAATACTGAAGATGAATTGCAAAAAGACGCAAGCCCAGAAGAAATTTCTAAGGGAGAATATACTAACGTAACTACTCTCTCTTTAGATGAAAATGATCCAAGCTAAATTACTATAGGACAAATTTTTATTACACCGTTTATTTGAAACGGTGTCTTTATTGATTATTTTTCTCTAGTAATTGCCCCTATCCTGAGCATTATATTAGTTACCATAATGTAGCTTTCCTGAACACAATCCAAAAGAGAACCCATGGTTGAATGGTTGTGGTGAAGATCACCTTTGTTACTTATGCAGCTTTTACACATATGCTAGTTCCTATAATAGTCTTTTTATGTAATCTATTTATCCAAAAGTGATAAATTTTCCGATCCAATCAGAAAGTTTAATCGCTAATTGCGTAGAAAACCACCTCTTTTTCTATCTAGAGGTGGTTTTTTCTTTTTATACTTTTTTAGAACTTAAGATTTAAAATACTCCCTGTAATATGACCCATTTTCAATCTCAATCTCATATCTAAGCCTGGTTTGTCTTTTATAAAATTCATCAGATAAATTGTTAAATTCCTTTTCTGTAATATTCCCATTTATTAAGTCCTTAAATAACCTATCTAGATGCCCAGTTACTTCTTGAAGATCTCTTTCTTTCAATAGAATTCACCTTTCCATATTAGATAGCGTACATATCAAAATAACAATCACTAGGTATTTAATAAATATTTATTCTTAAGAAAGGTTCATATCGATACTCATGAGAAACTCTATTCCATATTTTTAGGGAAACCCTTTTCATCTTATTTTTGAGTAACAGTCTAGACGGCTTATCCCCTGATTTATTTTACGTTTCTTATGAACGATAAGAACTATCAAATTGTAACTAAAGATACATTAGTATCATTGAAATAAACAACCTCTGTAAGAACTTTACATCCAGAAATTTTTTTATAAACTTCTCTTGCTTCCATTTCGGCCTCAAATTCAAGCATTGTAATATTGTTTGAATTTGAATAAACGGTGATTACCCACATAAAAATATCTCCCTTTTTCATCTAATATTCTTTTATTAAGAAACGTTTTCTTCTTTTTTCGTTGATAATAAATTATTTGTTTTTCTCTTTTTCATGACAAAGAAAGAACCAACCACAAATATAACAATGAACAGTGTTAAGAAGAATTGTGTACGTAAAGAATCAATAAACGCCATTGCAATAAAAATACTAGTAATTACAATAATTGTGGCATATGTTAAGTAAGGGAATAGCCACATTTTTATTTTAAGTGCTTCTGGCTTTTCTTTTTCATATTTTCTCCTCATACGTAATTGTGAGAAGGCGATTACTAAATATACAAGAAGTGCTACACCGCCAGAAGCATTGACTAAAAATAAAAAGATTTTATCCGGAGAAAGGTAATTGAATCCAACGCTGATATAAGAAATAATTGTGCAGCCTATAATTGCATTAAATGGAATCCCCTTTTTATTTACTTTTAAAAACATACGTGGGGCATCACCTTTCTGCGCCATTGAGAATAGCATACGTGAACTTGAATAAAGGCCCGAATTTAAACAAGAAAGCACTGCTGTCAACAAGATAAAGTTCATTACTTGGGCCGCAGCTGGTATATTTACAAGTTCAAGGACAGAAACAAAAGGACTTTTCATCAAACTAGAAGAATTCCATGGAAGAATAGTTACGATTACCAAGATCGAACCCAAATAAAAAATTATGATACGAAAGATAACGTTATTTGTTGCAGTCTTAATAGCTTTTTCAGGATGTGAGGATTCTCCTGCTGCAGTTGCCACAATTTCACTCCCCATAAATGAGAACATAACAAGGGCAATACCTATAAAAACGGAACTTATTCCATTGGGAAGAAGTCCTCCTCTATGTAGAAGATTTGAAGTACCAGGTGATTCTATACTTGGTATAAAACCGAGCATAATAGCCCCTCCGAGAATCAAAAAGAGAGCAACGCTGACAACTTTGATCATAGAAAACCAATACTCAAACTCACCAAACGATTTAACAGAATACATGTTAGTTAAAGTTAATAAAAAAGTAAGCAAAAGGCTAATGGACCATGAAGGTAAAGAGGGAAACCAATATTGAATAATCGTCGCACCTGCTATAGCTTCTACTGCAATTGCAGTTACCCAGAAAAACCAGTATAACCAGCCAATCGTGTACCCAGCCCATGGGCCAATCGCTTCTCGAGCATAGGTGGCAAAAGAACCACTGGATGGATTAGCTGTTGCCATTTCTCCCAGCATCCGCATTACTAAAATGACAAGTAATCCTGCAAAAGCATAGGAAATGATAGAGCCTGGACCAGCTGCATTAATTAACGATCCACTTCCAACAAATAATCCAGCGCCAATGATTCCTCCGAGGGAAATCATTGTAATATGCCTAATTTTCAATTCTTTCTTTAATTCATGTTGTTGATGGTCCATTTTTAAAATTCTCCTTTATAAAAAGTAATTAAGGAAATTCACCTCTCTTAAGCAAAGAAATATAAGTGGTGAAAACCTTTTCAAATTATGAGACTTAGAACCAAATAATTATTATCCTCCTCCTCCATTTTCTTTATTTAATTTAAAGCATATATCCTATATAAAAAAATGAACTTTTAGAATTATATGATAATTCATTTTAAACATTTTTGTCTATAATTTTCGTCAAATGAAATATTAATGAACGTTATTGTTCATTGTGTAATGCGATTATATTAAGGTTTTTATAAAAAAGAAACGATGTTGTTAGGCTTTCTTACATACAAAAAACTTGAGTTTCAAAGCAATAAAGATTGATATACATTTTATTAGTCCCCTAAAAACTTATTTGTTAGCTTAAAATAGCGTTGTGCTTTTCTTCTAAGTAAGCTGTTAGTAAAAGGATTGAGACCTGTTTACATTATAAACAATAAATACCTCTCATTCTTCCTCTCTATAAGGTAAATATATTCAAAAAAATATATGAACTTGTATTCCAGAAGAGAATTAAAGTGTTATAAAATAAAACATTCAAATCGACAAAATTGTTTAATTTATATTATTTTTTATTTATTTGAACAATTTTGTTGAAAAAGTAGTGTACAAAAATGTAAGAATATGATTATATTATGTCATACCGTATTTGAATATTAACTATGTTTAAAATTTTCTAATAACTAAAAGGGGAGAATAATATGATTACAACAACTAACAAGGATATTAAAGAATATAAGCATGAGCCATTCACAGATTTTACACTTCAAGAAAATAACAATGAATTTAAAAAAGCTTTAGAAGTTGTTCAAGCAGAATTAGGAAAAGATTATCCACTTGTTATCGGAGGAGAAGCTATTACAACGACTGAAAAAATTGTATCTATTAACCCAGCCAATAAAGAAGAAGTGATCGGCCGTGTTTCTAAAGCAGATCAAGAATTAGCTGAGAAGGCTATGCAAGTAGCACTTTCTACATTCAATACGTGGAAAAAAGAAGATCCAGAAGTACGTGCAGACATTTTGTTCCGTGCAGCAGGTATCATCCGTCGTCGTAAACATGAATTCTCAGGGTACCTAGTTAAAGAAGCTGGTAAGCCATGGAAAGAAGCTGATGCAGATACGGCAGAAGCTATTGATTTTCTTGAATTCTATGCTCGTCAAATGGTGCAGTTAAAAGATGGAGCGCCGGTACAAAGTCGTGAAGGAGAAGTAAATAAATTTAATTACATTCCACTTGGTGTAGGCGTCATTATTTCACCATTTAACTTCCCGTTAGCTATTATGGCTGGCACAGCTGCTGCTGCGATTGTAGCTGGAAACACTATTCTTTTAAAACCAGCAAACAATACACCAGTCATTGCAGCAAAATTTGTGGAAGTAATGAAAGAAGCAGGACTTCCTGAAGGGGTTCTTAACTATGTTCCTGGTAGTGGCGCAGAGATCGGTGATTATCTTGTTGACCATCCTAAAACACGTTTTGTTTCCTTTACTGGCTCCCGTGAAGTCGGTTGTCGAATTTATGAACGTGCTGCAAAAGTACAACCAGGTCAGATTTGGTTAAAACGTGTTATTGCTGAAATGGGTGGAAAAGACACGGTCGTTGTCGATAAAGATGCAGATTTGGACTTAGCAGCATCGTCTATTGTATATTCAGCATTTGGTTTCTCTGGGCAGAAATGTTCAGCTGGTTCCCGTGCGGTAGTCCATCAAGATGTATATGAGGAAGTACTTGAAAAAGCAGTTACATTAACAAAGACATTAACTATGGGTGACCCAACAGACGTGGGTACGTATATGGGGCCGGTTATTGATCAAGCTTCTTATAATAAAATCACAAGCTATATTGAAATTGGCAAAGAGGAAGGCAAATTAATGGCTGGTGGAGAAGCAGACGATTCTAAGGGATACTTCATTCAACCTACAATCTTTGCGGATGTAGATGAAAAAGCGCGTCTTATGCAAGAAGAAATCTTTGGACCTGTTGTAGCTTTCTGTAAAGCACGTGATTTCGACCATATGATGGAAATAGCAAACAATACAGATTATGGCTTAACGGGTGCATTACTTTCTAACACACCTGCTCATATTGAACGAGCAAAAGAAGAGTTCCATGTAGGTAACCTTTATTTCAACCGTGGTTGTACGGGTGCAATTGTTGGGTACCATCCATTTGGTGGGTTCAATATGTCTGGAACAGATTCAAAAGCAGGGGGTCCTGATTATCTGATTCTACACATGCAGGCAAAAACAACAAGCGAAACACTTTAACAAAAATGGGGCAACTTTTTTTAGTTGCTCCATCTAAAAAATGATAACAAGGGTGCATATATTTAGGGGGAAATATTCATGTTGGCAGAGGTTTCAAAAAACGTTTTTCTTCACGCTTCTCAAAACAAGGTGCTAAATAAGGCTGCAAAAAAATGGGGGCTTCGATTCGGAGCTGCGCAAGTTGTGGCAGGGGATACGATTGAGAGTGCTATTAAAAAAGTTCAAGAGTTAAACGAAAAAGGGTTGATTTGTACGCTAGATCATCTAGGGGAATTCGTTTCAAGTAGAAAGGAAGCGATAGAGGCCACACAATATAACGTTAGAACATTAGAAGCTATGGGTAGAGCTAGAGTCAATAGTAATTTATCGGTTAAAATGACTCAACTCGGTTTAGATATTGACCCAAGTTTTTGCATGGAAAATATGAGACGAATTCTTGAGACAGCTAAAAAATATAACAACTTTGTTCGAATTGATATGGAAGATCATGCTCATTGTCAAATCACATTAGATATCCTGAGAGAATTACGTCAAACGTATGATAATGTAGGAACAGTTATTCAAGCTTATTTATTTCGTGCCGAACAAGATGTGAAAGAATTAAAAGGGATTCCCCTTCGCTTAGTTAAAGGGGCTTATCAAGAATCACCTACAGTAGCATATCAGGACAAAGCAGAAGTAGATAAAAATTATATGAGAATCATCGAAGAGCATTTGTTGAGTGGAAGCTATACGGCAATTGCATCTCATGATCATAATATTATTGCTAAAGTAAAAGACTTTGCCCAAAAACATCATATTCCACGTGAACAATTTGAATTTCAAATGTTATATGGATTCAGGACAGACATGCAACTGAGTTTAGCTAAAGAAGGATATACAATGCGTGTATATATTCCATTCGGTAATGATTGGTTTGGTTATTTTATGCGTCGCTTAGCAGAAAGGCCACAAAATGTAGCTTTTGCGCTTAAAGGATTCTTTTCTAAATAATTGGTGAGTTTCTTCCCCTCTACAGAGAACATTCATGGGGACAACGTTTACTATTATAAATTGTAAGAAGTACATTATAGTATAATGTGCTATTTTATAAAGGGAAAAATAAAGACTATACGATAATATTCTTATTATACAAGTTATGTAATTAGTATAAAAATCCTTTTATTTAAAGGTTATTTTGTTAACGGTCTACGACATAATGTTATATATATTGATAGAAATGATAAGGAAATGAAGCTGTATAGCACTTCATAAAGAATGATTTTATCCCCTTGAAATATAGTATAATCTCTACTTTGCTTAAGTTGATGATATATTATATTTGAAGGGTTTTTCTTTGACTAAAAAGAACAAATAATTTAGCAATGAAGCAGGATTTTAAATATAAGATGCATTCTTTAAGTAGTAATAAATTAGATAAATTATGTAACGAGAGGATTTTATTATGTTCAAATTAGACCCAATTGACTTAGATAATTCTTTTATTGTAGTTAACCCATATACACCTTTAATAGATATAAAACATAGTTTTGTGGATTATAAATTTGTTGTAGTGTTAGGGGAGACACACCATATTATTGCAAATAATGAGTGGAACCTTATGCCCGTAGATAATGATTCAATGCCTGTAGGTAAATGGCTTGAGAAGGTAAAATGGATTCCTTCTCCTATTCACACAATAACTGAACTTTACGCATTACAACTAGATTGGAGCCGACCTATTCTAGTTAAAGCTCACGAAAAAGAAGACGTTATGGGGATACTGACTGCTAACCAATGGATTCAGCAACTGGTTTTAAAAAACAAAGAGGCTTGGGCCTCGTTTTCTACATTAGCAGAAACTATTAATGATGCAGTTACAGCTGTAGACCAAGAGGGAAACGTTATTTGTTGGAATACTGCAGCTGAGGGGACATATAAGATTAAGCGTGAAAATATCCTTGGTCAAAAGATTGGCGAACATTTTCAATCAGATTCTATTATATTACATCGTATTTTAAATGAAGGACGTCCAGTTCGTGGAACTTATCATCGTCCTAACAATGATAACCACGTATTAATAAATGCTTCTCCCATTATAAAGGATAATAAAATTATTGGAGGTATAGCAACTGAGCATGATATTACACAAATCGTTCGATTAAACGAAGAACTTGATTCATCATCATCATTACTTATTCATCAACAAAAGCCTTTCTCTTCTATTATTGGAGTTAACGCAGAAATTCAGCAAGCATTAAAGGTCGCACAAAAAGTCGCCTACGCAGACATTCCAGTCCTGGTAACTGGAGAATCTGGCTCAGGAAAAGAGATGTTAGCTCAAGCTATCCATTATGAAGGCTCAAAGCGCAATGGACCTTTTGTATCTGTTAATTGTTCTGTAATTCCTCCTACTCTTTTAGAGATTGAATTATTCGGGTATCAAGAGGGAGCTTTTACAGCTGATAATAAGATTAAACAAGTTGGAAAAGTTGAACAAGCATGTAATGGAACGCTGTTTATTGAAGAAATCGATAAAATGCCACTAGATATTCAAGAAAAATTCTTAAAATATTTAGAGGATCACTCATTTTATCGGGTGGGTGAAGCTGAATTGGTGACACTCCCTACAAATACACGTGTTATAGCCTCTACTTCACAGGCATTAGAAACAATGGCAAGCAAAGGAGAGTTTAACGAAAATCTATATTATCATTTAACTGTAATAACTATTGATATCCCTCCTTTACGAAAAAGAACAGAGGATATTGTTAAATTGGTTCAACAGTTTGTACAAGAATTTAGTTCTAAATATAAGAAAAAAAATCCAGAAATTAGTTCAGAGGTTATGAATATATTAGTTAATTACAATTGGCCAGGAAACGTCCAAGAGCTTCGAAATGTCGTGGAACGATTTATTCTTCTTAATGATGGAAATATTATCAAAAGTAATCATCTTCCTAATAATATAACTAATCACTATTTTTTTAGTAATAATGATATCAGAAAACAAAATGAAACATCACTTCAGGAAAAAGAAGAGTTATTAATGATTAAAGATGCTTTGCATGAAACTTATGGAAATAAAAGTGCGGCAGCTAATTTACTGGGGATATCGAGAGGAACTCTTTATAATAAGATCAAAGAGTACGGGCTAAACTAATTTAGTTGTAAACCTTTCATCGGATAACTAATTTATTTTCCTTTTGATAAAGTTAGTTTTAGTTGTCATAGTAAGAATAATAAAAACCCTCTGGAGAAAAATTCTCTAGAGGGTTTATTTTTATACTAGATGTTTATTTTACAGCTTCTTTTAATTCTTTTCCTGGCTTGAAGACTGGAACTTTTGAAGCCGGAATTGTCATTTCTTCGCCTGTTTGAGGATTACGGCCTGTGCGTTCTGCACGTTCACGTACTTCAAATGTGCCAAACCCAAGTAGTTGAATTTTTTCTTCTTTTGCAAGTGTATTAGAAATCGTTTCAAATAACGCGTCTACAGCTTTTTTTGAATCTTGTTTTGTTAGTTCTGATTTTGTTGCTACTGCATTTACCAGTTCTGTTTTATTCATATTCAAATACCTCATTCTCTTATTTTTAGATGATATGTAGAGATGCTAACATATCATAGCTTCTACACACTTGTCACTTAATAAGGTTGGGAAATGGAAAAGGAACGCTTGTTTTTTTAGGGGATAATTATACTGAGATTTACTCTATGACGAAATGGTATAACAACGTTATCAACAGGCATAGCCATTTTCTCCTTTTCTTTACGTTAGAAAGGGAGGGGCGGGTTCACGTTATTACTTTGTATTAGATAGGCTTAATAAGCTGTCTCCTTCAACTAATGGGAGCATGGGTTTAAGAAAGGGATTGCTATGGTGATCCCTTTTTATTGTGCAAAATGATTTGGTTATTTTTTGATAATTCTAAAATATTTAAGATATAATTAAATTAAATACATTGATAATAGTCTGTAATAAAGGAGTGTATAAATGAAGAAAATCTTTTCCTTTCTAATGATTGTATTGGTGTGCGCATTTGTATCTGCTTGTTCAAGTCAAACAAAATCAGAAACAGAAAGCAAAGCTGATAGCGAGAAAAATTCCATAACACCTAAACCGAATGTAGAAGTTAAAGCTTATAAAGAACCATTAACTCGAGTTGGAGAGAAAGCAACACACCCTCTTGGAATATTTGTCTTGAATCAATTAAGTGAACCAAATACGAAGATTGAAGTAAGTCCACTTCATATCCAAGTGGAACGAATTAAAATCGTACAAAGCACAGAAGTAAGTGACCTCGGTAAGTATAACCTGAAAGAACGAGGATTGAATACAGAGAAAATGAATGTGATTCAACTAACAACCACCTTAGAAAATACTTCAAATCAACCACTTGATTTAGGAAAAGGACCTATAAAAACATTGATTTTAAGCAGTGGAGAGCAAGTGAAAGTGTCTAAAATGAACGCAGACCCCAAAGATCGGAGCTTGAAAGCCAAAGAGAAAACGAAGTTTACGTTAATCTGTTTCCTATCCCAAGATCCAAAAGACCTGGAGTACGTAGAAGTGATTACAGATGTAGTGCGAGATCAAACGACAAAGAAAGAAGTAAGTCCTCCAAAGACAGTAGAAATCAAAATGTAAGTAAAAAAACAGCCTCTTATGAGGCTGTTTCCTATTCTTTTACGATCAAAATGAACAATATTCAACAACAGGACCAGATGTACCAGTTTTAATAAAATAATCAGGAGCATAACCAGTGTCAAAATCGCCGCGCCACCAATCATCATCTACCCAATCCCAGATTTTACTTCCATTGTAAGATTCACCATTAACATAACAATATAAGTAGAGTTTATGTCCATCTGGAATATCTGTTTCAGTTCGTGTACCATTTATGGTTGGAGTCTTACGAAGATCTAAACCTGCACCACCAGTCTTTTGAACTGGATATAACCCATCAGCATGGGTTACGGTTTGGTTTGTAAGTAAAACAACACCAGCTATTGCCACTGAAGCGATGGAGAATGCAACTTTTTTTAACATACGTTACCTCCTATATAATATTTTATTACATTTTTGGATCTCCCACGATGTCTATCAAACTGAGATAAGTAAATACCCGGTTTAGTTTAATAGACACCTAGTTAAACCAAAAATATACAATTCTAGTATAAAATACATTAATAATCTAAAAAAAACAATAAAAAGAAATAATATTTTGAAAATTGATACTTTTAACTTACGTAAAATAAAAATAAATTCCTAAAAGAATATTAAGATTAACCCTCAAACGAAATTAATATTTCTTTTACGTATATTTCATCATTCAATGCAAAATTCAAAACCTTAAAACACTTTGATACTCCTTCCTAAATATCTTCATTGAATAGGCAAAATGTATCCCTTTAGTTACCATAATACAGCTTCTAGGAAACAAAAAAAGGTGTCCTTTGGTAAATTAGGACACCTTTTAATTATTTAATCAATTAATTCTTCTTCATGAAACAAATTAGTTCTTTTCTGCTACGATTATTAAAAACATCGGTCTTCTCGTTTCATTTACCATTTCAGGGATACTTTCTAACATTTCATTCCTTCATAAAATCATTAATGTGATAATACAATTTCTCAGGATGGGTGAGATTGACCATATGGTCAGCACCTGAAATTTCTATGATACGAGCATCTGAGTGCTTTCGAAAGTAATCAGCAACACGAAGGTTATCAGGTGAATCCTCCTTACCAATTATCAACAATGTTTTAGTCGTCAATTCTCCTAATCTTTCGATTGCCAATGGTTGCTGCCAAATCAATTTAACGGCTGGCCATTCAAACATTCGATTCATATGGTGCTTGAGCATTTGAACCATTAAACCCCGGTGAGGACTCATCGTTAGAACACGATACGATGAATCGCTGAGCAAAAGCTCAACCATCTTATCTATATCTGGGGCAGCTTGATGAATCTTCTTCATGTTCTCTTCAAATTCTTTGGAATAGGTAAACCCAGATAATCCAGGCGCAAGCAAAACAAGTTTTGAAACCCTTTCAGGATAATTCAGAGCGAATTCAGTAGCAATTTGGCCACCCATTGAGTGACCGATAAGCGTTGCCTGGCTGATTTCTAGATGATCAAGTAGTGACAGCAAATCTTTAACAGGGTTGACATCTTCTAAAGGGACCGGTGATTTCCCAGTCCCACGTCCATCACAAGCAACAACCTTATAGTGTTTTGCTAAAAGAGGTACCATAAATGTCCAGTTCCGTACATCAGCCCCACCAGTTAGAAGAACAACAGGATGGTCATGCCCATTAACTTCGTAATACAAATCCATTGAAATTCCTCCACCCATTACAATTTAATATTATTTTATTGTCGAATGAACTTTTATTCATTGTTCAAAAGTGGTAGTAGGGTATCTTTATTTTAAAGAACCACTCACCTTGATCATCGACTTATAGCCATTCAAATAATTTACTTCGTCTCATTTATAAAAAAACCTTTATGGGTTCTGTCCATTTTATGTTCCTAAGTTGTATATAGTCTTTATTCTTAGTAACCATAATGGATTTTATAGGCACAAAAACAGGCCTCAAGTTCCCTTAAAGTCTGTTTTACTTACCTTTCTTCCTTAAAATCCTTTTTTATAGTCCAAAACGTTTTCTTTAAATCATCATAAAAAAACATCGTTAAGAATCCTAGTATTGTAACACCGGCTGAAAATGCACCTAAATTTAAAAATAATCCTACAAATACAAGGATGATTCCGATCACAAAACCGGGATCTGATAAATCCTCAATTTTATTCTTTTTTTGATCTATTACTATTTTTTTCTGAAAAGAACGATCACCTTTAATTAGTTCATCTAACGTCACATTATATAAATCACTTAGCTTAATAAGATTTTCGATATCGGGATACCCTTTATTATTCTCCCACTTATATACAGCTTGCCTAGATACATTCATTGCTTGGGCCAATTCTTCCCTAGAAAGATTTTTTTCTTCCCTTAGTCTTTGCAATTGTTCTCCTAAATTCAACTTAACCACCTCTTACACTCACTTTATAACAAATATGTAAAAAGTTATATAAACGCCTAGTAGCAGGCTGTAAACCATTAGTTAACATAAAACAGGTTCTAGGAACTTATTTACATATTGGTTATAATTGTACTTAAAATACACTCTAGGTATTAAAGGAGATTATTGAGTAATGTAGTTAATTTGATTATAAAAAGTATAGCTACATAGGAGTAAATGAACTATTCTTCACCCTAAATATTGCTTCAAAATAAGCAATACTGTTGCTTTCTTAAACGGTTTACTCGAAGGGGAACATATCATCTATTTACATTGGATTTACCTACTTAACTAACTTATTAGTTGATTTTTTTACTTTTAACGGGTGCCAGGGTTATACCAATCATTTCTTCAAAATCATATAAACTTGCAGGTATATCTGTAAGACGTTCTAATTCATTAGGAAATCTCTGTTTAAATAAAACATACACTATGAATAATTTTTATTCATATCTAACGGTTGGTTAATAATACAATTGCATTCTTTTGAAAGAAGGAGTAAACTTTGTATGAAAAATAGATTTTACCGGGAGTCTGTGGAATCAGGCTGAGAGTATGACTAATCTGTCGTAGACCGTTGAACCTGTTGGATCATGCCAGCGTAGGGAAAGTGATAATAGCGATAGTCTAAGCACTTTACTTATGTAGGGTGCTTTTTTATTTTTTAGGAAAGGGTTGGAAGCAGATGAAACAGCAACAAGAAATTATTGAAAGTACGCTTCAATTTATACAAAATCAACTTTCTTCAGAAGATGATTTTAATGAACAAGCCTTACAATTATTCTCATATCAATATCAATATAATCTTCCATATCGTACATTTTGTATGCAAAAAGGGAAAACGCCAAGAATGGTCAAAACGTGGAGTGATATTCCAGCAGTTCCCATTAATGCTTTTAAAGAAGTTACATTAAGTTGTGCTGATCCTGAGAAAGCAGAAGCTATTTTTATGACAAGTGGTACTACGAAAGGAATTAAGGGTAAGCATTACCACCCGACTTTACATATATATGACCTATCAATGACTTTGAATTTCAAACAAAGATTTATGAAAAATACAGAGAAAATACGTATGGGGGTTCTTTTTCCCACAGAAAAAGAACTGCCGAACTCTTCATTAGCCCACTATTTAGCTTTAGGAATGCAGAAATTTGGTACTGAAGATAGTCACTATCTGATAAATGATAACGGAGTTGACATAGACCGTTTGCTAGAAGAATTGAGTAATTCTGAAGAAACTGGAGAGCCGTATGCTCTTGTAGGAGCAAGCTTTAGCTTCGTACACATGTTAGAAAAACTAAAAGGCATGGGAAAAACGTTTTCTCTACCAAAAGGAAGCAAAATCTTAGATACAGGTGGATTTAAAAATCAATCAAAGGAATTGGAATTGGATGAGTTCTATCAGTTACTCTCCTCCTTCTTAGGAGTAGACCGTGTTGATTGTATTAACATGTACGGAATCACAGAATTGAGCACGCAATTTTACGACAATGGAAATACAATTGTTCCATCCGTTAAATCAGGACCACGTTGGATACGAACAAGAGTTATAAACCCATTAACAGGCGAAGAGGTACCGAAGGGTGAGCGTGGGGTACTTGTACATTGTGATCTTGCAAACTTTAACTCAGTAACGACTATTTTGACAGAAGATGTGGGGATAGAGGTCGACCACGGTTTTCTTTTATTAGGAAGAGTGGAAGGCACTCAAGCTAAAGGATGCTCGGTTGCTGTAGAGGAATTTCTAAAGGCAACAAAGGAAATTCCAAAATGAGAGAGACTGCAGGTTATCTTCCAGATATAGGAGAAGAATTCAAGAAAAAAGTTTTGCTATTCAGTGAAAAAGAAGAAGTAGTAGAGGTGGAAATTCCACTTCTTACGGAAGAACAAATGAGCAAGGTCATCAGGAAAGTCAAGAAGGCAAGTGCTGAGACATTAAAATCCTTTTCGGTTATGGAGCTTGTAAATATCATAGATCAAGTCATTGATAGATTACTTGATCGAAATAAACCTTGCCGTCAAAAGGCGGAAAAGCTTTTATCTATTGTGACCGGCTATAGTGAGGAGCTAATTCGACTTGGCCTTACTTCTTATTTGAAAAACTTTCGAAAACATGAATTGCAACGTTTCCTTATTGAAGATTTAGGAAACCATTCTTTACTCGATGAATTTCAGCCCCGAGTAAAGGGAGGGTTTTCAAAGGCAGTTGGACCGAATCTTATCACCCATGTTTGGTCAGGAAATGTACCAGGGTTACCATTATGGAGCTTCATTTCTGGTTTATTGGTTAAAGCAGGGAATATCGGAAAAGTCTCAAGTGCGGAGCCCTTATTTGCTGGCTGGTTTGCTAGATTATTAGTGGAAGTAGAACCAAGATTATCAGACTGTTTTGCCGTTGTTTGGTGGAAAGGTGGCGATGAAGAGCGAGAACGTTCTTTATTTAAACAAACAGATGTTGTAATTGGTTACGGAGGGAATGAATCGTTGCAATCTATTCAAAGTCGCATTCCCGTTACTACTCGTTTCTTGCCATTTGGACATAAAATCAGCTTTGGAGTCGTTTCTAACTCTTCCCTAGATTCTCATAAAGCTTGGCATTCCGCACGCCAAGCAGCCCTGGATGTGACTCGTTATGATCAGCAAGGTTGCTATTCTCCCCATCTCTTTTATGTGCAAGATGGGGGAAATATCTCTCCGAGAGAGTTTGCAAGATATATGGCTCATGAGCTAGATAACTTTGAAAAAAGATTTCCACGCCGCAATCTTTCAATGGAAGAATCCGCATCTTTAGCATCATGGCGTCAAAGAGAAGAAATAGATATTTTTTCTAACCCTCATAAGGAAGTGTTAGGAAATGCCGCAAATGATTGGACGGTTGTCTATGAGGAAGATGCCATAAGTTTTAGTCCTAGCTGTTTAAATCGTGTGATAAGGGTGATTGCATTTAAAAGAATAGAAGATATTATTCCTTCTATTGCACCTAACCGATCCTTTCTTCAAACGGTAGGTATAGCAACAAGCCCGAAGGAACTTTTTCATTGGGCGGAATTATTAGGAAAAATAGGAGTTACACGTATTACAGCATTAGGGAATATGACATCCCCAGAAGCTGGCTGGCATCACGATGGTCGATTTAACTTACTAGATTTGGTTCATATGGTAGATATAGAGTCTTCTGCTGAAGAGGAAAGTGAGAGATTTGCTCCTTATGTGGATTAGGAGGTAAAACATGAGTTTTTTAACGATCAAAGATGTGACATATAGTTATCAAGAGAAAAATTTGGTTATTGATAGGGTGAATTGGAGTATTGAAGAAGGCGAGTTTCATTGCCTGCTTGGCAAAAGTGGTTGTGGGAAAACAACCTTGCTAAAGCTTGCTGCAGGCCTATTGCACTCAAATGATGGGAGCATTCAATTAAAAGGAAAGGAAGTTATGAAGCCTTCCACGGAATGTGGATTTGTTTTTCAATCACCGACATTATTGGAATGGAAAACAGTGATAGAGAATGTACTGCTTCCTATTTCTCTTAGACGAAAGGTAAATGAAGAAGATCGAAAAAGTGCAACAAAATTATTGGATCTCGTTGGATTGGTTTCCTATCTTAATCAATATCCTATGCAATTATCGGGCGGGCAACAGAGCCGTGTTGCTATTGCCAGAGCCCTTATTCAAAAGCCATCTATGTTGTTTCTTGATGAACCATTTGCAGCATTAGATGCAATTACAAGAGAGGAACTACAGGATGATCTTCTAAAGATTTGTAAGTTGCATAACACAACTGTACTTTTTATTACCCACGATATCTCGGAAGCTATCTACCTGTCAGATCGACTAGCTGTCATGGCAGAGGGAAAGATTGTATATGAATCGGCTGTTGATCTTCCTAGACCACGGCTGATGAAAATGAGATACGAACCCTATTTTAATGAGTTTTGTCTAGACATACGTCACATAATGGGTAGGAAACAATTATGAAGAAGATGCCGTTATATTCTTTTCTCTTATTTATTGTCTTACTTATTTTATGGGAAATGGCGGCAAAGAACATATCGGAACTCATATTGCCTGCTCCCTCTATTATTTTTTCTACTCTTTTGGAGGGTATAAAAAGTGGATATTTTACGCCCCATATTATACGGACTATGACAGAGGTATTACTTGGCCTATTATTTGGAGGCTTATTTGGCTTTCTGGTTGCAATTCTTATGGGGGAAGTTCAATTCATAAGGAAGCTTTTTCTTCCTTATATTATTGCAAGTCAAGCTGTTCCAAAACTCGCTTTAGCACCTTTATTCATTCTTTGGTTCGGTTTTGGGATGACATCCAAAGTAGTAATTACAGCATTGATTTGTTTTTTTCCTTTGCTTGAGAATACTGTTACAGCCATTCAATACACCGATAAACAGAAGCAAGAACTATTTCGTATGTTAGGGGCTAGCCGATGGAAAACGTTGCTGTATTTAAAAATACCTGCCGGCATGCCAGGAATTATCGCGGGACTTCGTGTCGCTGTGATACTAGCAATAGTAGGAGCCGTAGTCGGTGAATTCATTGGTGGTAGTGAAGGATTGGGAGCCGTAATTGTAGCTTCTCAGGGGATGATGGATACACCTTTAATGTTTGCGTCTTTAATTTTACTAACTATCATAGGGATGTTTCTTTATCAAGGTGTTAATGTAATAGAAAAGAAATGGGTAAGAAGATACGCGAAGGAGATAAAAAAATGAGAACAAAAACATTATTAACAGCAATTGTCCTATTATGTATTGCGGTATTTTCTACAGCATGCGGGACACAAGAAAAAGCAAGTACTACATCAGAAAAAGAAGAATTTAAAAAAATTCGAGTTGCAAATTGGAGCAAGCCAATTACAGAACAAACAAATCTATTAGTTGATGAGAAAAAAGAATTTTTCAAAGATAAAGGATTAGATGTAACCGTCCTTCCTGGTGTTGGAGGAGGGGATGCTGTAAAAAATATTCTTTCTGGAAAAGCTGATATTGCCTTTACAGATCCTGGGTCAGTTTTCTTTGCATTAGATAAGGGAGAAAAGTTAAAAGTAATTTATAATATTTATCCGCAAAATGTATTCAATATTGTTTCATTAAAAGAAAAAAATATTACTAAACCCGAAGATTTAAAAGGAAAAACAATTGGTGTTTATAGTTTAACGAGTGGAACTCGTCAAAATCTCTTAGTACTTTTACACGAAGCTGGTCTTACTGAAAAAGATGTAAAAATTGTGGAGACAGGTATTTCGAACTTTGCCCCTTTAATGCAGGGACAAGTAGACGCCACGGCCGCAACTGATACAGGATTAGCTGCAGGTAAACAAAAAGGTTTAGGTGCAGTAAATGTAATGGAAGTAAAAGACTCTTTAAATGTGCCAAGTGATGTATTTGTTGTAACAGAAAAAACGTATCAAGAGAAGAAGGAAGAACTTAAACAGTTTTTAGCAGCTTATCAAGACAGTGCTGAGTGGATGATTGAAAGCCCAGAAGAGGCAGCTTCTTTAGCGAAGAAATATGCAATTGATGGAACCGACGAGGAACAAAATTTAGAGATTATCAAATTAAGAAACACTTCCAGTGTTTCCTCCTTAACAGATGAAAAGGGATTAGGAGCCCTTGATACCACTGTTTTGCAACAAGCTGCTGACACGTATCAAAAATTAGGATTAATTAAGAATAAATTGAATATGGAAGAGGTTGTAAATCAGGAACTTCTTCCTAAGAGGTAACGGAGGAAGGATAATGAGGAAATTTTCAGGGAAAGTAGTACTTGTTACAGGGGCAAGCCGGGGAATAGGAGCTGCAATTGCTCGAGCATTTGGCAAAGAAAAAGCCTTTGTTATTGTAAATTACCTCCAAAATGAGGAAGCTGCTGAAAAAGTTGTATCATCTTGTATTGAACTCGGGGGTGATGGATGGGCTATTCAAGCAGACGTAACTTCCGAATCAGATATTAACCGAATGATAGAGCAGATTTTAATGGAAGTAGGAAAAATTGATATTGTAATAAACAATGCTTTTAAAGCATATAAATTTGATCCAGAACAACGTAAAATGGCTTGGGATTTGAAGTGGGAGGATTATCAAGCACAAATTGATGGAGCAGTACGCTCTGCGCATTATATGTGTCAAGCAGTTCTTCCTATTATGAAAAAACAAAGCCAAGGAAGTATCGTAAATATTATTAGTAATTTAGTAGAAAGGCCAATTGTTCCTTATCATGATTACAATACAGCTAAAACAGCTCTAATGGGTTATAGCCGTAATTTAGCAGCAGAGTTAGGGCCTTTTGGTATAAGAGTTAATTGTGTTGCCCCAGGGCTTGTATACCCTACAGATGCCAGTAAGAATACAAAGGAAGAGGTAAAGGAAATGCTTATTGCCCAAACACCTCTCCGTAGAATTGCTACTCCTGAAGATATAGCTGGGCCAGTATTATTTCTGGCTTCAGATTGGAGTGAATTTATGACAGGGCAAACTTTATTTGTTGATGGAGGATTTGTAATGTAATAGAAGGAGTCGGTATTTATATTAAAATGCTGACTCCTTCTATTTTGTCTTTGTAGATTCGTCAATTTAAAAACTGGAATGAGAAATACCTTTTATGTTAATTTGGAGTTAGTATAGTTTTATGGACATCATTTAATTAAGTCCTTATAATTATTTTTTACTGCTATGTATATCTTCATCTGACGCGTCGGCGTACGTTTTACTTATCAATACGGTATGTGATGAAGATACGATGGTAAATGGAATTGCAATGGGACGCTTGAGCCGTATGAGTTGAAGGACTCACGTACAGTTTTTAGGGGCGTCAGGGGAAGTGCTGACCCTCGCTGACCCGACTATAGTTGAAAATAAAATGTAGTAAGCGTTCAGAAGAGAACTGCGATAAGAACAAGTCCTTTTTGTTTAATGGTTTTCTTTTTCACTCAACAATAAAAGAAGTTAGCTATAAACTAACTTCTTTTATATTGATTTCTCCTTAGTTAAGTAGCTAATTGAGTATGTTCAAATAAATAAAAAATTCTTAATATGTCTTATCTCCGTTAAAGATAGAATTTTTTACAATAACATAATCAACGTTACGAATTGCTTCTAGCTTATTTCCTCCCGCATAAGAAATAGAAGACTGAAGATCTTGTTCCATTTCTATCAGAGTATTTTTTATAGACCCTTTGTGTTTTACCAACATTTTTTTACCTTCTACATTTTTCTTTTCACCTTTTTGAAACTCAGAGGCAGAACCAAAGTATTCTTTATAAAGATTTCCATCTTTTTCAACTAATTCACCTGGAGACTCTTCATGTCCAGCAAATAGTGATCCAATCATTATCATAGATGCACCAAATCTAATTGATTTCGCAATATCACCATGCGTACGTATACCACCGTCTGCAATTATAGGCTTGCTTGCAGCTTTTGCACACCAGCGCAAAGCTGCTAATTGCCAACCACCTGTTCCAAATCCAGTTTTAATCTTTGTAATACATACTTTCCCAGGCCCAATTCCTACTTTTGTTGCATCGGCACCAGCACGCTCTAAATCTCTTACTGCTTCTGGAGTTCCCACATTTCCTGCAATAACAAAACTATGAGGTAAGTATTTTTTTATATGCTGAATCATCTGTATGACGGCATCTGAATGACCATGTGCAATATCAATCGTAATGTATTCAGGTGAAAGTTTTTCATCTGCTAATTGTTGGATAAATTTATATTCTTCTTCTTTAACTCCTACACTAATAGAAGCAAATAGGCCACGTTCTTTCATATCTTTAATAAAAGATATTCGCTTCTCTGGCAGAAAACGGTGCATCACATAAAAATAACCGTTTTCTGCTAAGTAAATTGAAAGTTTTTCATCTATAATTGTTTGCATATTGGCGGGCACGACAGGTAACTTAAATTTACGCTCCCCAAATGTTATAGTCGTATCACACTCAGTCCTGCTGTTCACTACTGATTTAGCAGGAATTAGTTGGATATCTTCATAATCAAACACATTTTCCATGAATTACACCTCTAAATACGAATAATTAAAAATTAAAAAGTTATAAAAGTTCGTACTTTGTTAATATAATTTATTTCTATAAGTATGTCAAAAATTTAGCCTATTTATGCTACGTGATTAATTTAAATCTATACATAGGCTCAATTATTTAAGCTTAGTTCTTATTTTAAAATATAGGAGAAATAAAATAAGTTGCTGATAAAGAAGTTTTTGATGAAATATAGGGCTTTTTTCTAGAGAGAATATAATATAAGCAAAGCTTATTTTAACAAAACATTTTAAACTTTACATTGAATTCCTAAATATTTCAATTGAATAGAGATAGAACATTAAGCGCATCCTCATGAAATACCGTGAACATGAGCAAACTAAACCTATCCAACCCAAACTAGGAGGTACAAGATGAAAAATCAGTCTAACAATTCTCAGCCTGCAACAGGGGATGATAGATTTAACACTGCTGGATATAATTCTGGTGAAACAAATATCAATAATGTTCATGGAAAACATCTCCCTAATTTCAAAGAAAAAGTTTTTATCTCTGAGAATGAGGATGCTTCTTCTATGAAATCATAAAGTCCTTTCTAACAGGAACTTAAAAGGTTTCTTGTCAGTCTGAAAAGCAGGTTAATATTTATTAATCTGCTTTCCTTATTATTAATTATGACAATAGATATGAGGATCATCTGGTTATTCTTCACGTTCTACTAATAGGAAACGTCTTCTGGAATACTTTGAAACAATACCTAAAAGTAGCCCTTTTACTAGTAAGATGAACTACTTATTACTTATAGATTTAGCATACATAGTAGTTTTTTTAACATAGGTATAATAAGGATAAATTGAATCTATTAAGTAACCTAAAGGTGGTGAATCCTTATGAAAAACAGGGATAAAAAACGAAAAAAGAAACGTGATGTTTTAAAGGATTACTTAAAAAACAAGTTAGGCAATTGGAAACCTAGACTTGGCAAAGAGCCTATCTCTAACTCTAAGACCACGACGCAAGAAAATAGAAACCTTGATTAGATAATATTTGGATGTAAGTATTTAGAAATTTTCCACCATGAAAAATAGCCCCCTTTAGAAGTCTATTTCTACAGGGGGCTTGATTATAAGGCATATTTATTTAACGGCTTCTTTTAATTCTTTTCCCGGTTTAAAAGCAGGAGCCTTTGAAGCCGGAATTGTCATTTGTTCACCTGTTTGAGTATTGCAGCCTGTATGGTCTGCTCGTTCACGTACTTCAAATGTACCAAATCCAACTAATTGAATTTTTTCTTCTTTTAAAAATGTATTAGAAATTGTTTCAAAAATATGTATGTAGATTTTAAATTTAGCCTAAACTAATAAAGTATTTCCCAATTGCCTGAGTTTTAAAAAACCTTTGCCCCCGTTGAGCAAGGGCTACTTTTTTGATGAATTTTTTCTATATCCGTAAATTCTTTTGTTTTATCAGTCTTTTCTTCTCTTATATCTGAATCAAAAACAATACCATTGCTAATGAATTGAATATCTCTCCTAGAACACTGGTTAAATTAGTCGACCAGTACGGAGCTAAGGTTGCTCCTTTAACAGAGAAAGGAAAGGGAAGGGAACCTTTTGATAATAATTATGAAGAAAAGTTTTAAGAAATGAGACTGTTAGAAGACAAAAGGTTTCGATAGACCCTTCGTTATAAGTTGGTGATTGTAATGCATATTAAACCCACTACAATATATAAAAATATAAAACTTACAAAACATCCAAGTAATCGGTTATTCTTAGTTCGTTTATTCACTATGTTACTCCTTGTGCTATGTACTAAAGATTACATTATATACGAATATATGGAATGATTGCAAAAATATTAAAAGATTGTCTTATTAGACTATTAATGTAAAATATTCAAATTGTATGCTGTGAAAAAATATTATTGCGATAGCTCATTTAGAAAGAACTAATTAAATCGTGAAAGCTGAGAAAAAGTCTGTTGAGGGAAAAGTAACAATGGAAACCATGGTTAGTCAAAATTATAAAATTATATCGGGTGAACTTAACATCAGCCTGAATAAAAAGTATCTCAAAAAGGATAAGCAAGGCAATGTAACAACGAGAGTGGGTTTCAAACAAATCGGTTATTACAACACTCTTGATGGAGCTTTTAACGCTCTCATAGAGAAAAAATCAAGAGGAGTGATGAATTTCTACAGGAGTTGGAAAAGTATTTAGAAAGCGTAAAAGAAGCTATCTCTGAAACTTTGAAGTCGGTGAAGGTTGAAAGTGCGGTAAATGTGTAAAAATCGGTCTTATTGTTCACAGTTTAATGGAACTCCTAACACTTCGATTCCAACGCTACAGTTAGACTTGTGACTTATAACGACCTAGCTTGCGGTTGCCTCCGTACGGGGATAAATAAAAAAGACGCTCTGCCAGGAGCATCCGTGTGATAAAAAAGAATTTGTTACAAGGTAGTCTCATTATACACTACCACTTGTGAAATTGAACTAGGAATCTCTTCCCAGTAAACCTAACGCAAAAGACCTAGCAGCAACCTTTAACACATTTGTTTCTTTTTCTTCTTCACATTATCCTCTCATATAATCTATACAAATTAACTGTATGAAAGCTCCATAAATACTGTCTATATTAGTATATTCTTCAAAAAAATATTATATATTTTATACATTCTTCCCTCTATAAATTGAGTAATATCAAGGGTTTATAGGGGGGAAATAAAATACAAAAAAATTTTTCATGCCAATTCTGAACCTTATATTCTCTTTTTTATAAGAAACTGGTACTAAGGGGAATAGCTT
>Ga0268252_1000513_pt1 | contig 24602 bp, 16 predicted proteins | sample AgamicMgSfrz_FD_200244 | JGI IMG/M metagenome (GOLD analysis project Ga0268252, IMG submission 200244) | Agave microbial communities from Guanajuato, Mexico - Mg.Sf.rz (v2) (version 3) | ecosystem: Host-associated > Plants > Phyllosphere > Phylloplane/Leaf | place: Guanajuato, Mexico | collected... | reverse complement strand
GGTATCGCCCCGGCCGGTGCCCATTCCGTAAGCATTGTCGCCCGCCCCGTCTTCCGTGCCGATACCTTCGATATAAATGGCGTGCTGGCCGGCTCCCGTATCGGGCTTTATCTCCAGGTTATAAAGCGTACTAAGCCAGTACACGTTGGTGTAGTAGCCAAGATAGCTTCCCGCTGCGGTTCCGCTAACATCCCGATTCAGCCGGATGCACTGCTCCAGCGCAGATACCGCCTCCGCGTCGTTCATTCCGTAACGTTCACCGGTACAGGCGGCCTGACGGTCACCGCTGTTATTCGCATTATTCCCCGTGCCGTCGAAGAACACGCCGATGGTCAGGGTGATTTCCCGTTTCTTTTTCTTCGCCGCCTGCGCGTGCTGCTCCGGCTCTTCTTCACGCCGGGCGCTCTGCCCAAACTGCGTAGCGCCTGCCGCCGGAACGGAAAGAGACCTGACTGCCGGAGCAGACTCTTTTTCATAGCAGTCTGGAATGGACGGGATAAACCGTGACCGACAAGGGCAGCTGCTGACGCTGTCCAGCGAACCGGCCAGCGGACGCTCCTCATCCCAGACATCGTAAACGCCCCCGAGTATTTTATAACTGCCCGGATGTTTGCCACACGACACCAGATCGCCTTCACGGGCAGCCGCTACGCCATACCAGGTGAATGTCTCATCGCCTGTCAGAATCTGACCACCGCAGGTCGTTTTGTCTCCGACGCGAAGAAAAAATCCCGTTGCCATAATCCCTCATGATTTTAATGGTTATAAAATGAGCGCATCATACCCTAATCATGACTTAACCCAAATCTTCAGTTTCCGGTCATTGGTACAGAGCGTGGATACGGCATAGCTGAGAAGAGCTGTACCTCGTTGCCACTGCCGCGCGCACATTGTGGAATAGCGTATATACAGAAAACGCCGTTAACCTGTTGAAAAAAGCCTACATCTCAACAATCGATTGCTGTCATATTTGTCTCCGCCGGGCCAGGATTACATTCATCTGATGGGAGACTATAACTGGCGAAGCAAAAAAACTGGCAGCAAGGACGTATCGGCCTTTAAGGTCAGTTGATGTCTGGCAGTACAAAAAACAACCTTGAAAATTTTCCGTTTCCCAAACGGAGTCCGTTAAGGCCGGAAAGCCTCTTTCCGGCTTTTTTAACAGCTTCCTACAGCGTAATCACCAGCGTTGATTCCGCGCTGGCAGGCGTGATCACCACGCCCTGATCGCCGGAGCGGTACTCGCCCTGCTGCACGCCGCTGACGTCCTTAATGTTACGCAGGCAAAGCGTCCAGCGCGTTGCGCAGCCTTCGCCCTGTACCGACAGCTGCTTTCCTTCGCGGCGTACCCGTAGCGTAAACAGCGTGGCGCCGTCGGCCGCGGGCACTTCGCATATCGCTTCGCGTCCATCGTCCAGATTAAACAGCTGAAACGCGGTGCCGTCATGCCAGGCGTAATCCGGTTTTTGATCGTTAGCGCCCAGCGCCAGCAATGTATTGTCGCGCACGTAGAGCGGCAGGCTTAAAAAGCCATGCCGCTGTTTATGCCAGCGGCTGCCCTGCGCCTCGCTGTTATCAAGCAGGTGCGTCCAGCGACCTTCCGGCAGCCAGAACGTCACGTCGCCCGCATCGCTGAACACCGGCGCCACCAGCAGCGCATCGCCCAGCATATACTGACGATCGAGATAATCGCAGCCGGGATCGTCAGGAAATTCCAGTATCATGGCGCGCATCATCGGCGTGCCGGTTTCATGCGCCAGCGCCGCCTGGCGATAAAGATAAGGCATCAGCCGACATTTGAGCCGGGTAAAATGGCGCACCACGTCGCAGGCTTCATCATCGTAGGCCCAGGGCACACGGTAAGATTTGCTGCCGTGCAGGCGGCTGTGGCTCGACAATAGCCCAAAGGCGCACCAGCGCTTGTAGACTTCCGCCGGGGCGGTATTTTCAAAGCCGCCAATATCGTGGCTCCAGAAACCAAAGCCGGACATGCCGAGCGACAGGCCGCCGCGCAGGCTTTCCGCCATCGATTCATAGTTGGCGTAGCAGTCGCCACCCCAATGCACCGGAAATTGCTGCGCGCCAACGGAGGCCGAGCGGGCAAACAGTACCGCCTCTTCTTCACCCAGTTCCTCTTTCAGCACCTGCCACACCAGCTGGTTATAGATAAAGGCGTAGTGATTGTGCATTTTCTGCGGATCGGCGCCGTCATGCCAAACCACATCGACAGGAATACGCTCGCCGAAATCCGTTTTAAAGCAGTCCACGCCCATCCGTACCAGACGTCTGAGGTGACCGGCATACCATTCGCAGGCTTCCGGGTTGGTAAAATCCACGATTGCCTGCCCCGGCTGCCATTTATCCCACTGCCAGACCGCGCCGTCGCCTCGCTTCAGCAAATAGCCCTGCGCTTTGCCTTCCTGAAACAGCGGTGATTTTTGGCCGATATAGGGATTAATCCAGATGCAGATTTTCAGGCCGCGCGCCTTCAGCCGCCGCAGCATCCCTTCCGGGTCAGGAAAAGTTTCCGGGTCCCATTCGAAATCGCACCACTGAAAGGCTTTCATCCAGAAACAGTCGAAGTGGAAGACGTGCAGCGGCAGCTGGCGCTCCGCCATACCGTCGATAAAGCGGTTAACCGTCACCTCATCGTAATTGGTAGTAAAAGAGGTGGTCAGCCACAGGCCGAATGACCAGGCGGGCGGCAGCGCCGGGCGTCCGGTTAAACGCGTATAGCGATCCAGCACCGCTTTCGGCGTCGGGCCGTCAATCATGAAATATTCGAGATATTCCCCTTCGACGCTGAACTGCACCTTAGAGACCTTTTCGGAGCCGACTTCAAAGGAGACGCACTCGGGGTGATTCACCAGCACGCCGTAGCCGCGGTTGGTCAGATAGAACGGAATGTTTTTATACGCCTGTTCGGTGCTGGTGCCGCCGTCCCGGTTCCAGGTTTCCACCGTCTGGCCGTTTTTCACCAGCGCGGTAAAGCGCTCGCCCAGGCCATAAACGGTTTCGCCGACGCTCAGATCCAGCCGCTCGAAAACGTGCGTGCGCTGCGTATTGCTGTCCTGCACGTAGCCGCTGTTTTTAAAAGCGCTGCCGGTAATGCGTTCGCCGTTGCGCAGAAAATCGAGCGCCCAGCCGTCGCCTTTGGTCACCTTGACAGTCAGGCTGCCGCTGGTCAGGCTGGCGAACTCAGCGTTGTTTTCCATGCTGACCGGTACATCGCTCCTCTGATTCAGCGGATAGTGCGGCCCCTTATCCAGCCCGCCCTGAAAATGCGCCAGCCGCACGCCGATAATGCCCTCCTGCGGCGAGAAAAAGCGCAGCGTGAACAACGGCGTATCCAGCTGGGCGGCGCGCGCGCTGACATCTTTTGTCCCGGCATACAGCACCATCTCGTTTCCCTGTTGCGCCACCTCAAAAACCTGCAACGGATGAATCAGGGAGAGGCCAGGCTGAATCAGCCAGTTACCATCGCTAATCTTCATTTTTTATCCTCTTACTGCATCACTCATTTTGAAATCGGGGCTTTTTCGAATCGTTCCGGCTGAGCAGGCGCACTTTGCGGCTGTGACGGATTTTGCGCCAGCTGCGCCAGAATCGTTTTCAGCAGCGGCGTTTTCAGCGTGTAGAAACGCTTCGCCACCAGCGCGCTCAGCAGGTAACAGAGACCAGGCAGCAGCGTGAACAGCGCGATAATGATGCTGATGGTGCTGCCGTTTTGCGTAGCGGCGCCAGCCTGATAGCCGCCGCCCGCCAGCATCCAGCCGATCAGCGCGCCGCCAATCGCCAGCCCCAGTTTCAGGACGAACAGCGTGCCGGCAAAGCTGATGCCGGTCAGACGCTTGCCGTTGCGCCATTCGCCGTAATCCACCGTATCAGACATCATCACCCACTGAATCGGCGTTACCAGCTGATGCAGCACGCCAATCACAAAGATGAAAATAAACATGGTGATACTGGCCTGCAGCGGTACAAAGAACATGGCGAAACTGAGAACCGCCAGCGCGGCGTTGGTCCACCAGAAGATACTGACTTTGCATTTCCAGTCGGTTAGCGGTTTTGCCAGCGCGCTGCCGAACAGGTTGCCGACGCAGTAAGTGGTGAGGAAGGCGGTAAATAAGACGGGCGAGCCCATAATCCAGGTGACGTAATACATCATGGCGCCGCCGCGGATGGAGACCGCCATAATATTCAGGATGGTCAGCACGCCGACCACGCGCCACTGATCGTTCTGCCAGATGTCGCGTAAATCTTCGCGAATGGGCGTGGTATTTGGCGGCGCCTGGACGCGCTCTTTGGTGGTGGCGAAGCAGACCGCCAGCATGATAAAGGCGACGCCCGCCAGCAGCGCAATGCCCCACTGGAAGCCGAATGCCTTATCTTCACCGCCGATCAGCGTAACCAGCGGCATCATCAGCACGGTAGAGAGCATGCCACCCGCCGTCGCCAGCACAAAGCGCCAGGACTGCAGGGAAATACGCTGCTCCGGGTCGTTGGTGATCACGCCGCCCAGCGCGCAGTAAGGGATATTGACCACGGTGTACATCAGCGTTAGCAGCGTATAGGTCACCGCCGCGTAAATCATTTTGCCGTTGAGGCTGAGATCGGGCGTGCTGTAGGCAAAAACGCAGGTAATGCCGAACGGCACCGCGCCAAACAGGATCCAGGGGCGGAATTTGCCCCAGCGGCTGCGGGTACGGTCGGCAATCAATCCCATACAGGGATCGGAAACCGCGTCCAGCACGCGCGCCAGCAGAAATAAGGTGCCGACAAAACCGGCGGGAATCCCAAATATATCCGTATAAAAAAACATCATGTACAGCATGACGTTATCGAACACGATATGGCTGGCGGCATCGCCCAGTCCATAGCCAATCTTTTCCTTCACGGAAAGGCGCCCATCGCTCATCACGGTTATCCTCCACCTTGCGGCAGTCATTGATAGCAAAGGTTGTAAGCGATTGGCGGGCAGGGTTGTATTCTGTTTTCTGGTTATCAAATTACGTTTCTTGATAACTGTGATCCGGGTAGCTTATCGCTAATAGCTACAAATTTATTAAGTTAGCGTCCGGTTAACAGCAAAACGTCGGATTTAACCGCGCGGAAACAACAGTGTTACTTAACACTGAAGGCCTCGGCAAAGGTGCAGGAAAAGCGTTCTGGCGGAACGGTTGGCGAGGCGGCAGGGAAAATTCACGGCGTTACTGCGTGAAAGAGTTGGAAAAAATAATAACGCCGGATAACCTGCTGATTATCCGGCGTTATTTATTCAGAGTAAACGAACAAAATTACTGCAGCAGCGAGATATCCGCGACCTGCAGGAACAGCTCGCGCAGTTTCGCCAGCAGCGTCAGGCGATTAATGCGCACCTCGCGATCTTCGGCGTTAACCATCACCTTATCGAAGAAGTTATCTACCGCTTCACGCAGCTGCGCCAGCTCAATCAGCGCATCCTGATAGCGGCCTTCGGCAAACCAGGGCTGCAGTTTGCTTTCCAGCGCGGTCACAAAGGTCGCCAGCTTGATCTCTTCATTTTCTTTCAGCAGCGAGGCCTGCACGCGGTCATTCAGCGGCTCGGTCGCTTTGGCCAGAATATTGGAGACGCGCTTGTTGGCGGCAGCCAGCGCGGCGGCTTCATCCAGCGTGCGGAAGTGCGAAACCGCCTTCATGCGCGCATCGAAATCGGCCGGACGGGTTGGACGACGCGCCAGCACTGCCTGAATGGTATCGACGCTGTGGCCCTCTTCCTGATACCAGGCGCGGAAACGGCCCAGCATAAAGTCGATAACGTCATCCACCACATTGGCGTTGCTCAGCTTGCTGCCGTACAGACGCACCGCCTCTTCGGTCAGGGTTTGCAAATCGAGCGGCAGATGCTTCTCAACGATAATGCGCAGCACGCCCAGCGCGGCGCGGCGCAGCGCGAACGGGTCTTTATCGCCTTTCGGATGCTGGCCGATGCCGAAAATACCGGCCAGCGTATCCATTTTGTCGGCGATCGCCAGCGCGCAGGCAATCGGACTGGACGGCAGATCGTCACCGGCATAACGCGGCTGATACTGCTCGTTCAGCGCCACCGCCACCTCTTCCGCTTCGCCGTCGTGGCGCGCGTAATGCATACCCATCACGCCCTGGGTGTCGGTAAACTCAAACACCATGTTGGTCATCAGGTCGCACTTGGAGAGCAGGCCAGCGCGGGTCGCCAGATTGACGTCGGCGCCAATCCGGGCGGCAATCCAGCCCGCCAGCGCCTGAATACGATCGGTTTTGTCGCGCAGCGTACCGAGCTGTTGCTGGAACAGCACGGTTTCCAGACGCGGCAGATGATCTTCCAGACGTTTTTTACGGTCGGTATTGAAGAAGAATTCGGCGTCGGCCAGACGCGGACGCACCACTTTTTCGTTACCGGCAATAACCTGCTGCGGATCGCGCGATTCAATATTGGCGACGAAAATAAAGTGCGGCAGCAGTTTGCCGTCGTTGCCGTAAACCGGGAAGTATTTCTGGTCGCCTTTCATGGTGTAGACCAGCGCTTCCGCCGGCACCGCGAGGAATTTTTCCTCGAAGGTCGCCGTCAGCACCACCGGCCATTCAACCAGCGAGGTCACCTCTTCCAGCAGGCTGTCGCTCAGATCCGGGTTGCCGCCGATCTGACGCGCCGCCGCTTCGGCGTCCGCTTTGATTTTGGCTTTACGCGCCTCGTAATCCGCCATCACTTTGCCGCGCGTTGCCAGGATTTCAGGATACTGGTCGGCATGGTCGATGGTGAATTCCGGCTCGCCCATAAAGCGGTGTCCGCGCAGGGTACGGCCTGATTCAATGCCCAGAATAGTGGCCGGGATCAACTCATCGCCCAGCAGCAGCGTCACGGTATGTACCGGGCGCACAAACTGCACGTCGCTGTCGCCCCAGCGCATCAGTTTCGGCACCGGCAGCTTCGCCAGCGCCGTGGCGATCATGTTCGGCAGCAGCTGCTGCGCGCTTTCGCCCTGCAGCTGGGCGCGATAGACCAGCCACTCGCCTTTATCCGTTTTCAGGCGCTCCGCCTGATCGACGGTGATGCCGCAGCCGCGCGCCCAGCCTTCGGCCGCTTTGGTCGGCGCGCCGCTGGCGTCAAAAGCCGCCGCGATAGCCGGGCCGCGTTTCTCAACCACGCGATCCGACTGCGACGCGCTCAGGTTCGCCACTTTCAGCGCCAGGCGGCGCGGCGCGGCATACCAGCTCACCTCGCCGTGGGCGAGGCCCGCGCTATCCAGCTCGGCGGTCAGGTTGGCGGCAAAAGATTCCGCCAGGTTACGCAGGGCTTTCGGCGGCAGCTCTTCGGTGCCGATTTCCACCAGAAAAGTTTTGTCAGTCATGGCTGCCTCTTATTTGTTGTTATTGCACATCGGGAAGCCCAGCGCTTCGCGGGAAGCGTAGTAAGCTTCCGCCACAGCTTTGGTCAGGGTGCGAATACGCAGAATATAGCGCTGACGTTCAGTCACCGAGATCGCCTTGCGCGCATCCAGCAGGTTGAAGCTGTGCGCCGCTTTCAGAATGCGTTCATAGGCCGGCAGCGGCAGCGGTTTTTCCAGCGCCAGCAGCTGCTGCGCTTCTTTTTCATACTGCTCGAAGCAGGTGAAAAGGAAATCGACGTCGGCATATTCAAAGTTGTAGGTGGACTGCTCGACTTCATTCTGGTGGAACACGTCGCCGTAGGTGGTTTTACCCAGCGGGCCGTCGCTCCAGACCAGATCGTATACGCTGTCAACGCCCTGGATATACATCGCCAGACGCTCCAGGCCGTAGGTGATCTCGCCGGTGACCGGTTTGCACTCCAGGCCGCCGACCTGCTGGAAGTAAGTGAACTGCGTCACTTCCATGCCGTTCAGCCAGACTTCCCAGCCGAGGCCCCAGGCACCCAGCGTCGGGTTTTCCCAGTTATCTTCCACAAAACGAATATCGTGAATGCCAGGATCGAGGCCCAGCTCTTTCAGCGAGCCGAGATACAGCTCCTGAATGTTCTCCGGCGAAGGCTTAATAATTACCTGGAACTGGTAATAGTGCTGCAGGCGGTTCGGGTTTTCCCCGTAGCGACCGTCAGTAGGACGACGAGAAGGCTGCACATAGGCAGCGGCAATCGGCTCCGGCCCCAGCGCTCGCAGGCAGGTCATCGGGTGAGAAGTGCCAGCGCCCACTTCCATGTCCAGCGGTTGGACAATGGTGCAGCCCTGACGTGCCCAGTAATCCTGCAAGGTCAGGATCAGGCCCTGAAAGGTCTTGGTATCAAACTTTTGCATGTTGAGTTCGCACGCGATACGGGTCAGTTAAAAAGTGTGCGCCAGTATACCCTTTGACCGGGCGTTGTGCAGCCTGAGATCTCGCCTGGCTGGCGCTTTGTATCGCTAAGGTTGAAACAACAGCGACAGGCGGGTTGAAATCCGCCTCCTGACGGCGGAGAGTTGTTGAAGCGCTAACGCCCGACTAACCTCATAAACGCAAGTACACGCTTTATGAGGGAAAAATGTCTTCGCCAAAGATTAGCTGGTTAGATAACTTACGCGCGGTGGCCTGCCTGATGGTCATCATGATTCATACCACCACCTGGTATATCACCAACAGCGATCGGGTGGCGGAATCAGCCTGGGATAGCGCGAATCTGCTGAACTCCGCTTCACGCGTCTGCGTACCGCTGTTCTTTATGATTTCCGGCTACCTGTTCTTTGGCGAACGCAGCGCGCAGCCGCGCCATTTTCTGCGGATTGTACTGTGCCTGCTGTTCTACAGCGCCGTGGCGCTGATTTATATCAGCCTCCTGACGCCGATTAGCGAATCCCTTTCGTTACTGCATCTGCTGCAAAAACCGATCTTCTATCACCTGTGGTTTTTCTTTGCCATCATCACTGTTTACCTCTTTTCACCGCTGATTCAGGTCAAGGCGGTCAGCGCGCGCTACGTTGCCGCGCTGGTTCTGGTGGTCGCGGTGCTGGCGAATCCCAATACGGCCGATCAAACGGTGGGCCGCTTTCACTGGCTGCCCATCAATCTCACTATCAGCGGCGACAGCATCTATTATCTGCTGTACGCCTTATTGGGCCGGGCCATCGGCACCATGAATACGGAAAAGCGCGGCGTCAGCTGGCTGGCGGGCCTGCTGTTTCTCCTGTGCGTCGCCGGGATCGCCATCGGCACTAAAAACGAACTGCATATTAACGGCGCGTTTTCCGATTTATGGTATCTCTACTGCGGGCCGCTGGTGTTTATCGGCGCGCTGAGCCTGTTTGTGCTGTTTAAGAACGCACTTAACCAGCGCACGCTGCCGGGCCTGGCGCTTATCTCGCGCAATTCGCTGCCGATTTACGGCTTTCACGCGCTGTTTATCCACTTTATGCGTACGCATTATCTCGATCACAAACAGTGGCCGCTGCTGGATATTGCGCTGGTCTTTAGCGTGACGCTGGCGGGCAGCCTGCTGCTGGCGCTGGGGCTGCGCCGTCTCGATCGGCATCATCTGGTGAGTTAACAGACTACGGCTGCTGGCGCAGCGTTAATCCCACGTCTCCGCCCGGATGCACCGCCAGCAGCGTCTGTTTCGAATAGCCGCTTTCGCTCATCAGGCAGGCGCAGGCCGCATCGAAAATCGCCAGCACCAGAATAATCGAGGTGGTAGCCAGCATATTGAGCGGATCGGCTTCGCGCTGTACGCCGGTTGAAATTACCAGCCTGGCGGCGCTGGCAATGGCTGAATCGGGATTTTCAGTAACGCTGAGCAGCGGCACATTTTTCGCCGCCAGTCCCGGCAGCAGCCGGGTCAGCTCGTCGGAATTGCCGCCACGGGAGATCATAATCATCAAATCGTCGGCGCGTAAAAAACCGAGATCGCCATGCGCGGCGTCGGTGGCGTTAAGGTAAATCGCCGGGCGCTCGACGCAGGCCAGCATATGCGCAATCTTGCGCGCCGCGATGCCGGAGGTGCCCACGCCCGTCACCACAATCTTACCTTTGCAGCCGCGCAGTTCCGCCAGCAAGGCCGCCCAATGCGATTCGCTGAGATGCGCGCCCAACGAGGTCAGCGCATTGCTGTAGATTTGCCATACGCCGGTGGCCTGCTGCCATGCGTTGCTCATGCGCCCTCCTGCATCAGCTGACGGTATTTCATATGATCGTGGTACATCTCATGAAACACCTGATATTTGCGATCGTAGTATTGCTTGATGCGGTTCGTCTGCGGCGTGACCGTTTTACCGATACGGCTCATCACCGACATCGCCTCCGGGATCGTGTCGAACACGCCCGCCGCCACGGTGCCCATCATCGCGCTGCCCAGCAGCATCGCTTCGCTCTCTTCCGGCAGCAGCATGGCGCAGCCTGTTGCATTGGCATGTTCCTGCACAAAAACCGGATTTTTGGTGCCGCCACCGCTGGCCATAATGGTATCGATGGCGTAACCGCTTTGGTTCATGGTCTCAATGATATGGCGCGTACCCAGCGCAATGGCCTGAATGGTCGCCAGATAGTGCAACGCCATATCTTCCGGCGTGCGCGACAGCTTCAGACCGCTGATAACACCGGTCAGCGTCGGGTTGGCGCGCGGCGAGCGGTTGCCGTGGAAGTAAGGCAGGATATGAATATCGCGCGTCAGGAAGGCGATGTTTTCCGGCTCGCCAGCCATCTTGCGCAGCAGCGCGTTAAGCTGCTCATAAATGGTGTGTCCCTGGGTTTTTGCCTGCGCCAGCAGCGTGTCGTAGCAGGGATGCGACTGGATAATATGATCGATTAACGCCCCGGTGGCCGACTGTCCGCCCTCGTTGAGCCAGTAATCCGGCAGCACCGCCGAATAGTACGGCCCCCAGACGCCGTTGATAAAGCGCGGCTGCTGCGAAATAGCCATATGGCCCGTCGAGGTGCCGCCGATCAGCGCGACACGGCGATCGAAATCCGCCACTTCGCCAGAAACGCCGCAGGCGCCCAGCGTGCCGAGCGTGCCGGCATGGGCATCGATAATCGAGACGCTGACCGCCGTGCCGGGAATCAATCCCATTTCGCTGGCGGCGCGCTGCGTCAGGCCGTAGCCGAGCGGTTCGCCCATGGTTTTCACGTAGCGGCCAATCTTTTCCGCATCGTGTTCCAGCAGATCGTCCAGCCCAATCTGGCGAAAATAGCTGGCGTCCCATTTATCCTCATGGCCCATATAGGTCCACTTACAGACGGTAGAACACAGCGAGCGCGTATCGTCGCCCGTGGCGCGCCAGGTGAGAAAGTCCGGCAGGTCAAAGTAGTAACCGGCGTTGGCCCAGGTGTTCGGCATATGCTGTTTCAGCCACAGCAGTTTCGGCGTCTGCATCTCCGGCGAGATAATGCCGCCAACATAGTCCAGCACCCGATGATGCAGGGCGTTGATGCGTTCGGCCTGCGTAATGGCGCGGTGATCCATCCAGACGATAATATTCTGCTCGCTGCGCCCGGAAGGGCTGATGCTCAGCGGTTTGCCCTCTTTATCCAGCACCACCAGCGAACAGGTGGCGTCGAATCCCAGCCCTTTCACCTGAATCGGATTGATGTCCGCCTGGTTGACCGCATCGCGCACCGCATTACACACCGCCTGCCAGATATTGTCGGAGGACTGTTCGACGAAATCCGCCTGCGGACGATAGATTTCAATTGCCCGGCTGGCCTGGCCGACCATTCTGCCGTTCAGATCAAACACCCCAGCGCGGGCGCTGCCGGTTCCCACATCCACACCAATAAAGTAACTCGCCATACTCTTTCTCCTGAAATCAGGCTTTACGATTCTGTAATGCGATAAAGAGGATCAGCACGACGCCCCAGAGCGCCATCGTCAACCAGCTGCTGATTCCCAGCAGGTTAAAGCCGCTTTCCAGCATCTGTAGCACGATCAGCGCCAGCACCAGGCCGAGGATGCGGCCAAAGCCGCCATCGGGATTAATGCCGCCGAGAACCGACGCGAGGATGGTCACCAGCAAATAAGATTCGCCATATCCGGCTTTGGCGGAGTTGAATTTCGCCATCATTAAAATGGCGGCGACCCAGCCGAGCAGCGCGGAAATCACATACACCGCAATCTGTACGCGCACGGTATTCACGCCGCTGTAGCGCGTCGCCTGTTCACTGGAGCCGACCAGATAGAGGCTGCGGCCCAGCGTTGTATGCTCCAGCAGCACCCACAGCAGCACCGCCACCAGCAGAAAGAGCAGCAAGGCCACCGGAATTCCGGCGATCGTCGCATCGCCGAGAAACTGGATCGCCGCCGGAAAACCTGAAATGACCGCGCCGTTGGAGAGCAGGATATTCAGGCCGGTAATCAGCGTCATGGTGCCCAGCGTGGCGAGAATCGGCGAAACGCCGATCCAGGCGATCAGCGCCCCGTTCAGCGTGCCGATGGCGACCGCCACGGCGATGCCCGCCAGCAGCGCCAGCAACAGAAAGAGTGTGCTGTCGGGATGGCTGACGATAATCGAGGCCATCACCAGCGAGCAGGCGTTGGCGCCCGCAATAATTGACAGATTAATGCCGCCAGTCAGCATGGTGATGCCCATGCCTAACGCCAGCATTCCCAGAATCGGCAGCTGCGAGCCGATAGATTGAAAATTGGCGACGCTAAAAAAACGGCCGCCCAGCAGCGCCGAGAAGGCCAATGCCACCACGATGATAATCACGCACTGTAAGCGGATGATGGCATCACCGGGCAAAAATCTGGCGAACGGTTTCATCTCAAAGCTCCCTTGCAAGTTTGCGTTTTTCATTCCAGGCGGTTGCGCTGATGCTGACCAGGATGATGGCGCCGCTGAAGACGGTGTGCCACCAGGAGGAGATGCTGAGCAGCGTCAGGCCATTTTGCAGAAAGGCCAGCAGGATCACGCCGAGCAGCGTGCCGGTCAGGGTGCCGCGACCGCCGGTCATGCTGGTGCCGCCCAGCACCACCGCCGCCAGTACCGTCAGCTCAAAGCCGAGCAGCGAGTTCGGCGCCACAGACTGCGTAATTTGCGCCTGCACCACGGCGGCGATCCCGGCGAGAATGCCCATATAGCCGTAGACGCAAAAGTGCAGCTTCAGCAGGTTCAGCCCCAGGCGCGACGCCGCATCGCGGTTGCCGCCCATCGCATAGATCTGGCGTCCGGGGCGGGTGTAGTTCATCAAAATAGCGGTGAAGATAATGGCGGCGGCCAGACAGAGCAGCGGCAGGGTCAGGCCGTAGTCATAGCCGTCGGCGGCGGTAAAGGAGAACCAGTTGATGCCGTTCATAAACCAGTCCGGGAAGCCATACAGCCAGGTGCCTTTAGTGGCGTACACCAGCAGTCCGTAATAGACGTTGAGCGTGGCGATGGTAATGATAATCGCCGGCACGCGCAGCCAGTACACCAGAAAGCCGTTGAGCAGCCCCAGCAGCAGCCCAACCGCGACGGAAATCAGCAGCGCCAGCGCGAAGTTGCCGCCGTGGGTAATCACCCAGCTCGCCATCGCGTACTGGGCGATGGCGGTAATGGAAGGAAAAGAGATATCGATGCCGCCGGAGATCAGCACCACAAACAGCCCGCAGGCAAGAATGCCGAGAATGGCGTAGCTGGTGGCGACATCCGTCAGGTTACCCAGCGAGAGGAATTCATCGGTGCTGATGCTCAGCCCAACGGCCAGCGCAATCACCAGCAGCCCAAGCCAGAACTCATGTTGCCCCACTAAGCGGGAAAGTACGTTATTCATTGATCACCTCAACCTCTTTAGCAATCTCCTGTTCCGTGCAGCGATGGGGATTAAATTCCGCTACCAGTTCGCCGCGCCGCATTACCAGCACGCGATGGCTGTTGTAATACGCTTCCGGGATTTCATCGCAAATCATCAGCACCGCCATGCCCTGCTCCGCCAGCTCGCGGGCGATCTGGTAGATGCCCTCTTTATTCGCGATATCCACGCCGACCGTTGGCGAATCAAGAATCAGGATGCGCGGGTTAGTTGCCACCCATTTAGCGATCGCTATCCTCTGCGCGTTACCCCCGGAGAGGGTTTTTACCGGCAGCTGCGCGTCTGACACTTTGATATTGAGATTGCGAATCAGATCGGCCACCAGCCGGTGCGCTTTGGGGCGATCGAGCAGGCCGCTGCGGGTATGAAGGCGATCGAAGACCGTCACGATGGTGTTATCATGGATCGACTGCTCCATGATCAATCCCTGCGTCATCCGATCTTCCGGGACGTAGCCGATCCCGTGCTTTATCGCATCGCGGTTATTGCGTAGCGTAACCGGCTGTCCGTTAATGCGGATGTCGCCGCTTTCCGGCTGCGTCATGCCAAACAGACTCAGACAGAGTTCGGTGCGTCCGGCCCCCAGCAGGCCAACTATCGAGACGATTTCCCCGCTGCGCAGCGACAGATCGATATGGTGATATTTGCCTTTACGGCTTAAGCCACGCACTTCCAGCATCGGCGCCTGTTCAGCTGATGGCTTTTCGGGGAGCGGGCTGTAGTGAAAGCGTTGTCCCGTCATCAGGAACGCCAGTTCGTGACTGTTGAGTTCCTGCGCCGGAAAGGTGCCGACCAGCTTGCCGTCGCGCATCACGCTGATGCGATCCGCCACTTCCATGACTTCATCCAGACGGTGGCTGACAAACACCACGCAAATTCCCGCCGCTTTCAATTCTTTTACTACCCGCAGCAGGCCGTTAACCTCCTGGCGCGTCAGGGAAGCGGTCGGCTCATCCATAATCACCAGACGGGCGTCGGCGGCGATGGCGCGGCAAATGGCAACCAGTTGGCGATCGGCAATGGAGAGCTTTTCTACTTTTTTGTCGGGATCGAGCGTGACGCCGATGCGTTTCATCGCCGCCAGCGCCTGCTGCTTCATGGCGCCACGGCGAACCCAAACATCGCCGCCCGGCAGATAGCGATTAACCGCAATATTTTCCGCCACGCTAAAGTTGGGAAACAGCGAGAGATCCTGGTAAATCACCTGAATGCCGTAATGGGAAGAGAGCTGTGGCGTAAGATGATGGAACAGTTTGCCATCCAGCAGGATCTGCGCCCCTTTTTCGGGATGATAAACCCCGGAGATCACCTTAATGATGGTGCTTTTGCCGCAGCCGTTCTGCCCCGCCACGCAATGGACTTCGCCTTTTTGCAGCGTCAGATTTACATTATCCAGCGCCAGCACGCCTGGAAACTGCTTGCTGATATTCTCAAGCGTGATAAATGCGGTGGTGTCTGCCATAGACAATACCCCTGGTAGCGCCCAGCCGGGCGCTAAAGTGCGTTTTTGTGATATTGCCGGCCAGACGGCCGGCGTTGCGGTTCCCTGGTGTTTGGCTGAGGGCCTTAGAAACCGAGCGATTGAGCGTTATCTTTAGTGACTTCAAGGATCTTGTTAAAGCGAATCACTTTTTTATCCATATCGACATCGGCTTTCCCTAACCCGTCGATGGTCAGATCGGGCGTCACCTCTTTGCCCTGCAACAGTTGATCGGCCACGGTAACCAGCGCGTAACCTGCGTCTTTCGGATCCCACAGCAGCGCTTTTTTAATGTCGCCGCGCATCAGATAAGGCGCTGCCTGTCCCGGCATTGCGATACCCACCACGACCACTTTCTCTTTCGCGCGTTTTTTCTGTACTGCCTGCCCTGCGCCGATCGGGCCGAGCGAGCCAAAGCCGATAATGCCTTTCATCTGCGGATAAGTTTTCATCAGATCCAGCGTAGTGGAGTAGGATTTATCGATACTTTCCGCCACCGGCAGACGTGAGGTCACCTCAAACATGTCCGGGTATTTTTCTTTCTGATATTTAATGGCGTAATCGGCCCAGGCGTTGTGCAGCGGCACGGTTAATGAGCCGACGTAAATGGCGTAGCCGCCTTTGCCGCCCATATTTTTCGCCAGCTCATCCACGTTGGCCTGCGCATATTTTTCGCTGTCGATGGTTTCGATATCCCACTGACCAATTTGCTGGTCGGGCGACTCATGAGTCAGCACGACAATGCCTTTATCACGTGCTTTTTTCAGCACCGGCTCCAGCACTTTGGCGTCGTTGGGCACCACGATAATGGCGTTAACATTCTTGGCGATAAGATCTTCAATCACCTTCACCTGCTGCGCCGGATCGGGCGTAGAAGGGCCGGTTTGATAAGCATTAACATCCAGTTTTTTAGCCGCTTCATTGACGCCGGTTTCCATGCGGTTAAACCACGGAATACCGGTGACCTTAGCGACCACGGCAATTTCATATTTTTCCGCCGCAACGGAGGTACCGGATAACATGCATGCAGAAATCAGGGCAGCGCTGAGCAGGGCGAGTTTGAATTTCATAGTTCTACCTTTTTTAGGGACCGAGGCATGTCACGGAAAGGAGATTAACAACGAAGGGAAGAGAGGATGAATGGCAATTGGTTGAAATGTGATCAATGTTTATTGTTGTTAAATTTATGCGTTTATTTAGTTAAATTTAAGTTAAGCAAGAGATGATAATCTCAAGGTGCATCGCTAAAAGTGTTAAATAACACATCAAATAAAACATTAATTTAACATTTCATTATCATTTCCTGTTTCAGGCGGGTTAAAAACGATGCCGCTGGCCGACAGGCAGAAAGCTAAATTCCTGAAGTGTGAGCTGACGCAATAAATGAAATGAAGCGCAGCGGCACATCCAGGACTGAACGGTTTACGCCCGCACAGAATTGCCATTGTCTTTGGTTTTCAGAGCAGAAAAAACCGAGCCTCAGGCTGAAGCTTAAAACAGGAAAATATTCAGCAATAACTGCATCCTTATTGATTTGGTGGCAGTGCGGCTTATGGCGTGACTGATGCTGAGTAAACAGGAAGAATATTAGTGCCGCAGCTGCGCCAGTTCGTCTTCAGCAAGACCGGTCATTTTCATCACCGTGGCGCAATCAATACCGTTTCGCAACATGGTACGGGCGATTTCCAGAGTGGCTTCACGCTTACCTTTCTGAAGGCCCTGCTGCTCACCAAGCTGGATTCCCTGCCTGATGCCTTTTTCAATTCCCTGTTTAATGCCTTTTTCAATCCCTTTTTGCTCAAGCTGTTGTGCGATGGTCATCAGTTTATCCCCGTGTTGTGGCACCCGCTGTGCCAGATTACGTACAAAGGCTTCTGCGTCTGAGGTTTCGCCTGCCTGTATGAGGTAGTTTATCAGTGCTGTCAGCTGCCGTCCCGTGATTGACTCAGTCAGCAAAACGGTGGCAAGCCTGTCGAGCAGTTCCGCCAGATCGCGTTGATGAATATGTTTTTGCAGCAGCGTCAGTGCCGCCATGCGGCGATGTTTCATAATCTTATCATCCGGGATCACCGTCACGTCAACCAACGGGAAATTGCTAATGTAGAGGCTTTGCGCCAGTTCAGGATCGTCAAACGCCTGGAGCCAGTTGGTGGAATAAGGATAAGGACTGCGTTTGCCGGTATAGAACAGCACCGGAATAACCAACGGCAACGAATTATGTCCGGCCTCTAAATGGCGCTGCATTGCTGCCACCGCGTAGCGCAAAAGACGAAAAGCCATATGCCGGTCAGGCGTGCTTTGATGCTCAATCAGAACATATATATAACCATCGCCTGCGGTAGTTTTCAGGCTGTAAAGTATGTCACTAAAGTAAGAACGCAGGCTCTCCTCAACAAAGCTGCCGGACTCAAGCTTTAGCGTTTTAAGATCGCAGCGCGCCAGTAGCGCAGGCGGCAGATGGAGCTGCATAAAATCCCGCGCGGTAGGGGGATGCGTAAGAAACTGCTTAAAAGCCGCATCGTGGGGCGTGGGGATGATTTTTTCTTTCCTGACCGTCATATCGTCTCTTCCGCTGAGATTCTGAGATGGCCCTCTTTGCTGAAAACAGGACAGTAGCAAGAGCGGATAAACAGGATGCCAGATAAAAAACGTAACTATTCGAGGCCAGCTCTGGCGTACTGAAAAGAGATGCGTTGGTGGTCACTATAACAACGACTCTGTATCCATTAACGGCGCAAGTTGCTGATAAAGCCGCGCGAAATGCGTGCGCCGTGCCTGATAGTGCTGATGGCGGGCGCTATCCGGCTGATGACGCTGCTCTAACGGCAGCGTGGGCAGCAAGGTTTCCGGCGACATTTCAGGATGCAGCGCCAGCTGCGCCAAACGGGCAGCGCCGAGCGCGGGCCCAACATCGCCGCAGTGACAATAATCAAGCGTCTGCCCGCTAATATCCGCCAGCATCTGCCGCCAGAAAGGGCTGCGCGCGCCGCCACCGATTAGCATAATGCTGGAAGGACGGATACCGCAGGCATGCACCGCATCCATTCCCGCCGCCAGCGCATAGCCAACGCCTTCCAGCACCGCCAAAGCCAGCTCCGGCCTGCCGTGCTGATGCGTCAGCCCAAAGAAAACCCCTTTGGCCTGCGGATTGTTGTGCGGCGTGCGTTCGCCGGAAAGATAGGGAAGGAAAAAGAGCGGCGGCAGATCCGTTCGCGCCCGTTCCGCTTCCGCCAGCAGCGCAGGCACATCGGCGCAGCCGGTCAGTGTGGCGGCCCAGTCCAGGCAGGACGCAGCGCTGAGCATGACCGACATCAGGTGCCAGCGGTTCGGCAGCGCGTGACAGAAGCTGTGTACCGCGCTTTCCGGGTTCGCCAGAAAGCCGTCGCTGACCACAAAATAAACGCCAGAAGTGCCCAGCGACAGCATGCCCTGCCCGGCGTTAATCATGCCGGTTCCCACCGCACCGGCGGCGTTATCGCCGCCGCCCGCCGCGACCGGCACCGAATCCATGCCCCAGCGCTGCGCCAGGTCAGGATGCAGGAAACCGGTAATCTGATTGCCTTCAAACAGCCGGGGCATCTGTACCTGAGACAGGCCGCAGGCCTGCAGCAGCGTATCGCTCCAGCAGCGTTGCGCCACATCCAGCCACAGCGTGCCCGCCGCGTCGGACATATCGCTGGCGAACTCGCCGGTCAGCCGCCAGCGCAGATAATCTTTCGGCAACAGCACCTTTGCAATTCGGGCAAAGATCGCTGGCTCATGCTGTTTTACCCACAGCAGCTTTGGCGCAGTAAAGCCCGGCATCATCAGGTTGCCGGTGATCCGGCGCGCTTCCGGCACCGCCGCTTCCAGCTGCTGACACTGCGCCTGGCTGCGGCCATCGTTCCATAAGATCGCCGGACGCAGCAGCTGATTCTGCGCATCCAGCAGCGTTGCGCCATGCATCTGCCCGCTCAGGCCAATCGCCTTAACCTGACTGAGATCGTGCTGCTGACGCAGCGCCTGCATGGCGTTATCGGTCGCCTGCCACCAGCTTTCGGCATCCTGTTCGCTCCACAACGGCTGCGGGCGTGAAACCGTCAGCTTTTCCGTCTGGCTGGCGATAACCTCGCCCGCCTCGCTCAGTAACACCACCTTGACGCCGGAGGTGCCTAAATCGATGCCGATCACCATGCTGCGGCTCCCTTTATTTAATTAACGATACAGCCAGCCGTTAACCAGGTTTTCCAGCTGCTCCTGGCGGCCGCTCTGGTGCTGCGGATTAAACTGATGCTGCGCGGCATGCGCGGCCAGCGCCGACAGTGACATTTCGCCCTGCAAAATCTGCTGGCCCAGCTCGCCGTTCCAGCCGCTGTAACGCTGCGCCACGCGGCGATCCAGCTCACCCGCTTCGATCATGCGTGCCGCCACTTTCAGCGAAGCCGCCATGGTATCCATCGCGCCGATATGGCCATAGAACAGATCGTATTTATCGGTGCTTTGACGCCTGACTTTGGCATCAAAGTTCAGGCCGCCGGTGGTAAAGCCGCCCGCCTTGATAATCTCATACATCACCAGCGCGTTCTCTTCCACGCTGTTAGGGAACTGGTCAGTATCCCAGCCCAGCTGCGGATCGCCCCGGTTGGCATCTACCGAACCGAAGATACCCAGCGCGATGGCGGTGGCGATTTCATGATGGAAACTGTGGCCCGCCAGCGTCGCGTGGTTCGCCTCGACGTTAACCTTAATCTCTTTTTCCAGGCCGAATTGCTTCAGGAAGCCGTACACCGTTGCCACATCGTAATCATACTGATGCCTGGTCGGCTCCTGCGGCTTCGGCTCGATCAACAGCGTGCCCTGGAAGCCGATTTTATGTTTATGCTCCACCACCATCTGCATAAAGCGGCCAAGCTGTTCGCGCTCCTGGCGCAGGTCGGTATTCAGCAGGGTTTCATAGCCTTCGCGCCCGCCCCACAGCACATAGTTTTCGCCGCCCAGCTGGTGCGTCGCCTGCATAGCGCTGCATACCTGGCTGGCCGCCCAGGCGAACACTTCCGGGTCAGGATTCGAGGCGGCGCCGGCGCCGTAGCGCGGATGGGTAAAGCAGTTGGCGGTGCCCCACAGCAGCTTAACGCCGGTCTGCTGCTGTTTCTCCTGCAGCACCTCAGTCATCAGCGCCAGGTTGCGCTGATAGCTTTGCAGCGAATCCCCTTCCGGCGACACATCCACATCGTGGAAGCAGTAAAAAGGCACGTTCAGCTTATAGAAAAATTCAAAGGCGACATCCGCTTTCCGCTTCGCCATTTCCAGCGCGTCGCCCGCCTTTTGCCAGGGACGATCGAACGCGCCGACGCCGAACATATCCACGCCGGTCCAGCAGAAGGTATGCCAGTAGCAGACGGCGAAGCGCAGGTGATCCGCCATACGTTTACCCAGCACGATCTCGTCGGGATTATAGTGACGAAATGCCAGCGGATCGCTGCTGTCCGGCCCCTGATAACTAATGCGTTCAATCTGATCGAAATAAGCCTGCATCGTTGACTCCTTAACAAGTTGACCGGAAATGGTCAGCAACCTGGCTTCTATTCTGGTAAGCGCCCGAGCCACGCTCAATTACGTTATTTCACACCGCAATTGAGATAATTATTAACTGTGCGTCAGCTCGCAAAATAAGGTGAATGGTTGTCTGATTCTTCGCGAAAACACGCAAAAAATATTTTCGATCAAAGTTGGTTTACTTAAAAAACAGATCGCCATCATAAAACCAGCAATAAACCAAAAATCGTAACGCCGGGATTAAAATCTGTAATTGAAGAAAAGCCACGCTCAGGTCAAGAATTCATCAGCCCGTTCAGGATCGTTCCGATAAAAACACCTCAACCTACAGGGTAATAACGATGAAAATGAAACACGGTTTACTGGCCATCTGCGCTGCGCTGGCTCTGTTCAGTCAGGCTGGCTCCGCAAAAGAGGTTAAGATCGGCATGGCGATTGACGACCTGCGCCTTGAGCGCTGGCAAAAAGATCGCGATATTTTCGTCAAAAAAGCCGAGGCGCTGGGCGCCAGCGTATTTGTGCAGTCCGCTAACGGCAGTGAAGAAACCCAGATGGCGCAAATAGAAAATATGATTAACCGCGGCGTCGATGTGCTGGTGATTATTCCCTATAACGGGAAGGTATTAACAAATGTGATCGCCGAAGCGAAGCAGGAAGGAATTAAAGTGCTGGCTTACGATCGCATGATTAATAATGCCGATATTGATTTCTATATCTCGTTTGATAATGAAAAAGTGGGCGAACTTCAGGCCCAAAGTATTGTGAAGCAGGTGCCGCAGGGGAATTATTTTTTAATGGGCGGATCGCCGGTGGATAATAATGCGCGTCTGTTCCGCGACGGCCAAATGAAAGTGCTGAAGCCGCTGATCGACTCCGGCAAAATCAAGGTGGTCGGCGACCAGTGGGTTGACGCCTGGCTGCCGGAAAACGCGCTGAAAATTATGGAAAACGCCCTGACCGCTAACAACAACCATATCGATGCGGTGGTGGCGTCAAACGATGCGACCGCTGGCGGCGCGATTCAGGCCCTTTCCGCGCAGGGACTGGCGGGCAAAGTGGCGATCTCGGGGCAGGATGCGGACCTCGCGGCGATTAAGCGCATTATGAACGGCACCCAGACCATGACGGTGTACAAGCCGATCCGCAAGCTGGCCGATGAGGCGGCGAAAATCGCCGTTCAGCTGGGCGACGGCAAACAGCCGCAGTCCAACGCCACGCTCAACAACGGCAAAAAAGCGGTGCCCGCCTGGCTGCTGACGCCGATTCCGGTTGATAAAAGCAATATCGACAGCACCGTCGTTGCCGACGGCTTCCACAAAAAGAGCGACCTCTGAGCCCGCTGCCGCCTTTTGGCGGCAAACAAACCGCTGGAGAATGTCATGACGACGCTGCTGGAAATGAAAAACATTACCAAACGCTTCGGCGCCGTGAAGGCCGTGGACGATATTTCTTTGCGCCTTGAACCGGGCGAAGTGGTGTCGCTGTGCGGCGAAAACGGCTCTGGAAAATCAACGCTAATGAAGGTGTTGTGCGGGCTCTATCCGGCAGGCGACTACAAAGGCGAGATCCGCTTTGCCGGCGAGCCGCTGCGTCCAATCTCCATCCGCGATACCGAGCGCAAAGGCATTGTCATTATTCATCAGGAGCTGGCGCTGGTCAGGCAGCTGACGGTGCTGGAAAACATCTTCCTCGGCAGCGAAATCAGCCGGGGCGGCGTGGTGGATGACGAGACGATGGCGCTACGCTGTCAGCGGCTGCTGAAACAGGTGAAGCTGGATATCTCGCCGCATACGCGCGTCGGTGAGCTGGGCATCGGCCAACAGCAGCTGGTGGAGATTGCCCGCGCGCTGAACAAGCAGGTGCGCCTGCTGATTCTGGATGAGCCGACCTCTTCTCTGACCGAGCAGGAAACCGGCGTACTGCTGGAGATCGTCAGGGATCTGCGCGATCACGGCATCGCCTGCGTCTATATCTCGCACAAGCTGAATGAGGTCAAAGCGATTTCCGACACCATCTGCGTTATCCGCGACGGCAAGCATATCGCCACCTGTCCGGCAGCCGGCCTGAGCGAGGATGACATCATTACCATGATGGTCGGGCGCGAACTCACCGCGCTCTATCCGCGCGAGCCGCATGAACAGGGTGCGGAGATTTTGCGGGTGGAAAACCTGACCGCCTGGCATCCGGTTAATCGCCATCTGCGGCGCGTGAACAATGTCTCTTTCACGCTGCGGCGCGGAGAGATTCTCGGCATCGCCGGACTGGTGGGCGCCGGACGCACCGAAACCGTTCAGTGTCTTACCGGCCTGTGGCCAGGGCGCTGGGAGGGCGAAGTGACGATCGGCGCGCATCGGGTGAATCCCAAACGCTGGGATTGCCAGCAGGCCATTCACCACGGCATTGCGATGGTGCCGGAAGACCGCAAAAAAGATGGCATCGTGCCGCTGTTGGGCGTGGGGAAAAACATCACGCTGGCCGCGCTCGGTCAGTTTAGCGGCCCGCTTTCGGTACTGGACGAGGCGCGCGAACAGCTTGCCATTAACGAGTCCATCCGCCAGCTGCGGGTGAAAACCTCCTCGCCGGAGCTGGCGGTAGGCCGACTCAGCGGCGGCAACCAGCAAAAAGCAGTGATCGCCAAATGCCTGCTGCTCAATCCACAAATCTTAATTCTCGACGAGCCTACGCGCGGCATCGATATTGGCGCCCGCGTCGAAATCTACAGACTGATCCATCAGCTGGTGCAACAGGGCATCGCCATTATCGTGATCTCCTCTGAGCTGCCGGAAGTGCTGGGGCTGAGCGATCGCGTACTGGTGATGCACGAAGGACAAATCAAAGCTGACCTGCCGAACCTCAACCTGACGCAGGAGCAGGTGATGGAAGCGGCGCTGCGGAGTGGACACTATGCTTAAAACCAATACTGCTATGCTGCCCGCCAGCGGCGGCGGCGCGCCGGGCAAACTGCGCCTGCTCAATCTCCAGGTGCTGGTGATGCTGGCCGCGATTCTGCTGATTATGCTGTTTTTTACCTGGATGACCGACGGCGCTTATCTGAGCGCGCGTAACGTCTCTAACCTGCTGCGCCAGACCGCCATTACCGGAATCCTGGCGGTAGGCATGGTGTTTGTGATTATCTCTGCGGAAATCGATCTCTCTGTCGGCTCGATGATGGGCCTGCTGGGCGGCGCAGCGGCCATTTTCGATGTCTGGCTGGGCTGGCCGCTGCCGTTAACCATCGTCGTTACGCTGGCGCTCGGCCTGCTGCTGGGTGCCTGGAACGGCTGGTGGGTCGCTTATCGCAAAGTTCCCTCCTTTATTGTGACGCTGGCCGGGATGCTCGCCTTTCGCGGCGTGCTGGTCGGCATAACCAACGGCGCCACGGTAGCGCCTACCAGTCCGGCGATGTCGCAAATCGGCCAGAGCTATCTGCCCGACGGCATCGGCTTCGGGTTTGGCATTATCGGCCTGGGGCTGTTTGTCGCCTGGCAGTGGCGGCTTCGGCTGCGACGTCAGCAGATGGGGCTGGCGCAACAGCCTGCCCGCAACGCGATAACGCGTCAGACCATTACCGCGCTGCTGGTGCTGGGCGCTATCTGGCTGCTGAATGATTATCGCGGCGTGCCGACGCCGGTGCTGCTGCTGGCGCTGCTGATGCTGGCCGGTATGTTTATGGCTACGCGCACCGCCTTTGGCCGCCGCATCTACGCCATCGGCGGCAACCTCGACGCCGCCCGCCTCTCCGGGATTAACGTGGCGCGCACCAAAATGGCGGTATTTGCCATTAACGGTCTGCTGGTCGCGGTGGCAGGCTTGATCCTCAGCTCGCGTCTCGGCGCCGGTT
>Ga0268252_1000510_pt1 | contig 24627 bp, 26 predicted proteins | sample AgamicMgSfrz_FD_200244 | JGI IMG/M metagenome (GOLD analysis project Ga0268252, IMG submission 200244) | Agave microbial communities from Guanajuato, Mexico - Mg.Sf.rz (v2) (version 3) | ecosystem: Host-associated > Plants > Phyllosphere > Phylloplane/Leaf | place: Guanajuato, Mexico | collected... | reverse complement strand
CATTTAAAGACTGAGCTTTACTAGAATCTTTAAAAAAGAATTTTGTTTCATCACTTCGATCTTTCGCTGTATACGTTTTAAAGAACGATTCTAGAAAACTTTGAACCTCATTATTGACAACTGCATCGGTATTTTTGTTTTCTTCATTCTCTGAAACAGTTACGCGTTGATTTTGTTTTGGCATATAGGGTTGCGGTAGATCAATGACGCTATAACCATTCTTTCCTTCATAGACACGTACTAAATAGTAAAGAGTTGCTTTTTTCTCTTCATTCTTTTTTTCGATTTTCTCTTTTCCGTCTTTGTCCTTTGATTTTTTTTCTACTTCTTTAACAGATGTGACATTAACTTTAATTGATACGTCAGAAGTACGTTCGTCTTTTTGCTTAATTGAAACCACATCGCTACTGTCATAACGCTGACTACCAGGGATATTGGCATAATCGATTCCAGCATCTTTATCTAGACCGGTTGCTAGAAAGCTCTGTAAAGCTTCTTCACGTCCCTTTTGTTTGTCCTCTCCTGGTTCGATGCTTGTGTAATGACGCATAAATTGAGTAGTAAAATATTCAATAGCCGCAATGTTTTGAGTATTTTGATTCTTTTTAGGGCTTTGATCTTGTTGTTGAGCTGACACTTGATCTTCTAAATCACTAAGAACTAAGTTATGTCGAAAGGCACTAAAGACACCTAACGCTACAATCACGATACTTCCAATCATGATCACTCTTCCAATCGTTGTAGCCGTAGAACGTTTCATACTCGCTCGTTTAATCATCACTTGATCTTTCTCTTTTTGTTTTTCATCTTTCTTGAGGAGATTCGGCATATATTTTTTAGAAGCACTCGCCTTTTCTTTTGCCTTCTCCATAATCCCTTGTGATGATTCGTTAGGAGTAGGCTTCTTTTTTTTCTGCCATTTTCTCATTGTCATTCCTCCTTACTTTTTACCAAAAAACAAGAAGACTACAATAGCTATGATAATAACCGTCCCTGTAACTCCATAACTTGCAACGCTTTGGTTATAGAAAACCGAAAATTGATTCTTTCCGGTTTCCCAAATTACGTTTGCTTCTGGGAATGTCCGTAGGATAAAACTTCCTACGAGACAAATTCCAGCTATATAAAGAAGGGTTTTAAATAAACTGCGAACCACTAGCTAGTCCCTCCTTACAATCCTCTTTTTACATCTGGCGATTCACTTAATACATAATGATAAATGTCCCCAAATGCATCTTTTTTTGTTTCTTCAAGATTAGCTGCTAAAACAGGAATTTTAATATGTGACCGTTCTTGCCCTGGAATACTTAAAATATCGCGTATCGTCTTTTTCGTATTGGTTTCATTCCCGGCGATAAATAAAACCCTCCAATCCAACACAGGTTCTTCAAAACCAACATGAATATCATATTTTTCTAATGTTTCTTTCCCTCGTTTCAAAAAGGCGTTGTAACGAATGATTTTTTGAAGCGTGTTTTGTCGCTTAGCTACACTACGTTCTAATTCAATAAATAAACCAATGTTTTGCTCGCTATCTGCCTCGCCCACAACGAGTACGCCGTCTGGTTTGATGACTTCTGATTTGCTCTTTCCATATTGGAATGTTCCTCTTGCTTCTGGAATCCATTCCTTAACCGCAAGCCCTAGTTCTTCTGCTTGTTTGGTATACGATAAAACCAAACGATTTAACATCAATTGATGTTGGTACCAGGCGGGCACATCCGTTGTCCATTTCTTTTGCCATTTTGAAAAGCCCTGCAATTCTTCTACGATTTCAACACCAAAAGCATCCAGCGTATATAAATTACCCGGCTTTTCATAACCCCGCATTGGAACGGTAAAACTCTTAATATGCTTAGACTCTTCTAACAGACGCAAACGATTCATCGCATATTTACGATCAGCGTAATTCGTTAAAATATGTTCAACAATGAAATTAGAATCAATGTAGATAAAATCATGTAGTTTAATTAATAAGTCTGTATCTTGTTCATTTAGCGTGATATATTTTTTCATTCTGTTTCGCCTCTCCCTTGTCTATAAGAGGAACGTTCATTTCGTGAGTGTGTAAAAACTCTTCCCTTTTTCACATAAAACGTTTACTTTTCCTCTTTTCCTTCCGTCTCTATTCATTCTTTTCTGAAGGTTTTTTCTTTCGTAATGATACAATAGGTTGCGGCTCTTGTGGTAACTCTTCTGTTTTTTTCTTTGAAAGTGTGACTGCAGGTTCAATAGGTGTAGGCTCTATTTCTTGAGCTTGTTCTTTATCATCTGAAACAGGTTCAACAGAAGCTGTCGTTTCTTTCATCGCTTGTTTTTCTGCCTTTATAGGCTTCTCCCATGAAAGCTTAACCATTGGTTTAAACGGCTGTTTTTGCGTAGGTTTTTCTGATTTCACTGGTGCTGTTTCTTCTACTCTTTTTTTCCTTGAAAGTGTGATAGCTGGCTGAATTGGTTCTGGCCTTACTTCTACTTCTGTCTCTTTTGTAAGAGCCGATCCAGCTTTAATTACTTTTTCAGGACCTGCATCTTCAGTATCCACACGCTGTTTCTTTTGCAACGAAATAGGTGTTTTTGGTTGAGCTTGTAAGGGAGCTCTCGGCTTTTTCTTTTCCTTTATCGGCTGCTTTTTAGGCACGTATTCTTCACCTTGTAAATAAGCACGGATTATTACATCAACTTCTGATTTGTGATAACCGTTTTTGGAAGCCAATTCTTTTACCTTTTGTGAGGTCCAGGCATTGGCTTTTGCTTCTTCTACTTCGTTTTTAAACGTAGCCTTTTGTCCATTCGGCATATAACGGTCTAGTGGCGGTAATTTCACGACACATTGAACGATTTCGTTCGAACCATTGATTTGGTCTTGGGTCCGAATGACGGTGACTAAATCAGGCAAGCTAGTAAAATAGGATTCAGAAAAAAGAGGTTGATCTTTTTTCGCACCTGGAACACTAAACATCTTACTCGCTGCCGCCGCCCCTTCTGGCCCTTGTCGACATACAAAGAAGTTACCTTGAACTTCTTTTAACGCATTTTTCAGCTCTTGATCTAATTGGTGCATGGATTGTGTCCCAATCCCTAGTGATAACCCTTTTTGACGTTGCTCTGCAATAATGCGAGGAAGAATTGTCATTTTCTCTAATCGTGCAGCTTCATCAAAAACAAACTGATGCATCAGGGGTGTTCCCCCTCTTGTATCGGCAACACGGTAATACAAATACGTGAGAAACCCGCCAATCAATCCAGCTTCTTCTTCACTTAGCCCACTAAAGTCATAAAAAATGATGTGGCCTTGATCCATCCAATCCAAGATAGGAAGGGTAAATTCTTTTTGACCAAACATCCTGCGTAACAATGGATTTGAGGTAAATGTATCTAAGCGATTAAATAAAGCAATGCGACTAGCGTCAATTAAGTCTTCTGCTTCATTCCGCCAGAAATCTAACACATCATAAGCTTCTGGGTCATCTTCTAAACGATTCAGAATCCGTTGTCGGAACGTAAAATCATTAATTAATGGTTTTCACCTAAAATAGTGTGGCGCTCTCCTGTGTCCAATACGAGCGTTTTAATACAATTCACCAAAAGACGTTCTGTTTGTTTGGCCACCTGGAAGTTTTCGCTGATAATCCGCATAATAATTTGCGTCACCCTTTCGGGAGATTCATTTGGAAAACGATGCAATAAATTTAAAGCCGGTGGATAATCCGTATCTTTAAAAGAGATCCAATGCACTTTATTCCAATTAATCTCTGCCCCGTCGTGTTCAGCTTTCAACATTTGATTGAGTAAAATCATGGCTGTGTTTCTTGCTGGGTCAACAAATGAGAAACCAGGAGACGTTTTACCTTCGATTCCGTGTTTGATAAATGACTGAACATAACTCATTAACACATTATTTAATAACGTTGATTTCCCTGAACCCGTCACACCAAGTAAGGACCAGTGTTTTTGCAGAACATTCATTAAAATTCGTACAGTGCGATTTTTAACAAATTGATGATGCTGTACACCAAAATCGACGGAACCTTCTTCATGACTTAGCACATGATCTGGAAGTAATTCTTCACCCCTTTTGGAGTGTGGTATTTCTTTCGCAAGTTTCTGCATCAAGTTTCGTTCATCAAAGTGCGGTAAATGAAGCAGGTTGGCCAGTTCGCTTCCCGTCCAGGTCATGTTGTAAGGCGCCCCTGTGGGATACCATTGTACGGCCTTTTTCCACTTCTTATATTTCAGTTCATTCACATTGTTTAGAACGGAGTGAATCGCGTTTGCGATACTTTTAACAACGGGTACACCTGGGTAATATTCAGAAGCTATCGACACGGTACAATCAAAGGCAACTTCATTTCCAGAATAGCGATGTTTAAGGCTTGCTAATTCTTCTTTATCAAAGGCTGAATGATCTTTAAAAGGTTTATCCCCTTTCAAGTCCTCTTCCAGCTTCTGAATGGCTTTTCGAAGCTTCCAGCCATCATTGGGTGTAAATCCCACTTGCAACCACGTGTCAGCTTTCATATGTGAAATGATTCCGGGTAGTTGATCTGACTTGTAGCGTGAAAGTGGCAATGACTTTTTCAAGTTATTGCTTTTTAATTTCAAACGCCCTGCCACTGCTTTTTTACTGGGAAACTCCAAGTTATCCGCAGGAAAGAAAGTCAAATTCGGATAAATACTGTGAAAGTTGGACTTAATCGCCTCTAGTTGATTCTTTTCAGCTCCAATATAAAAACGATATTGCGCCCCTGCTTCCTCATCAATGGTGTAATGAATAACAAACGAAAAGCGTTCACGTCCAAGGAATAGACGTTCAATCCACCTTCTTTTTGTACCATGAATCCTCCGCATTAACTGACTAAGCATTTCTTTTGAAACACCATCATCCGTATGTGGTAAAAGTTGAACATAATCAAAATGTCTCTGAATCCGAAAGATGGCACAAATCCATCGAATCAAAAGAAATAGAAGCAGCAAGGCAACTAGAATTTGAATGATATAAATGCAAATGGTCAGCCAATGCTGAATCGTTTCTGGACTGTATGGCAAAAGAGACAAAAGCCAGTCTTTTTTCCAAACACCCATGCCAGTCAAACCAAGAAGGACAACAGCTATCCCCTGCCGTGGATTTTCGATCAGTTGGTCGAGAATATCGTCAAAGATCGTTACTTGTTTTTTTGACGGTTTTTCTTGCAATTGGTTTCCCCTCCTTGTTGAGAGAGAGGAAGGAAAAGAGCTATGAAGTTTTCGAGGAACGAGGTTCTTGGGATGTTGGGTTCTAAGCTGTTTTGAAGTCGGGTTCTGTGTTGTAAGGAAGAACGATGTTGAGTTTGTTTGTATAGGTTCGTATGGATGTCAGCATGTGTAAGGCCATGTTGATTTGACGCTTGGTGTGCGCCCCACCGATACGAATATAATATACAAACGATAAAAATAGGAGTAATAGAGAGCTTCTCCTATCGGTACATGATTACTAACGTAATCAATGTTACCTCTAGGAAAGTATCTTGAAAAAATTAGGTTATTTATTACCTAATTCCATTATATGCCTCACACCTTAGAGCTTCAAGGGATTTCCAGTGAAACTGACCTAATACCTATGAGAAGTTTTACTACATAGACCTTTAAGGTCACATTTTTTAGAAAATCCTTATTTTAACTTCGTATTAGCATTACTATAAACCTATTAATTATCTATCATTAAACCTATTATTATATATTCGGTAATGTATATACTACTCTGCTCTTTAATGTCTCATCCAAGTCTTTAATAGAATTTTAATCACATCAAGATAACCAGTGCCTTTGTTTCGTTCTTTGTATACACTATTTTTGACTATTCTGTAAGGGGAATAGTTAACTTCGTGAGTAGAATCAAGAAGAGATTTTAGATCTTTTCTTGAGTCTTTTTTTACAGAAATTAATCATCCCTTTTCATGAAAAGTTTGAACTGATTCAAACTAGCATTTAGATCAAAAGCAGAATGACTTTGATAGTGTTTGCGTCTTTGACGTGCAGATTGCTCACGTTCAATTTCAGTTAATTTAGTCTCTATTAACTCTCGGTCTACTACCCTAGCAGCCTTCAATTCGTTCTCTAATTCCATTCCTACATGAGATAATGTAATGTCACCTAAACCCTCAATTTCTTCAACAAACTGTGTAATCTGATCAGAACGATAATTCGCAAATAAACCCTTCATCGTGCCGAAAAGGTACTTTAAGAAACAGTCGTCGCCCTGAAAGTCTCCCGCAATCATCGAACCTTTTTTCTCAACAGTTAGTCCAACAGCATCCACGGCTAAGCGTAAATAGTCGGCAGTAGCTGCAATAGAATGATAAGTAATACCAAACGCCTTGAAAGCTAATTGAACCTTGCCCCAGGCACGGAAGATAAAACGCCCATCTACAAAACTACGGTTATAAAGAGCACTAACGAACGCACTAGGCACATGCCCAGGGATAGGAGCAGGCTTAGAACGAGTAGAAAACGTAGGTAATAGAACATGTAGGAAAGTCTCCTGTGGAAGAGCTAGGCTATAACCTGTAGAGCGAGGTAGAGCCGTCCCACCCACCACCGTATCTTTAATTGTATTTGAATTGAACCCATTATTTTTAGAATGAGTCTGCCCTTCTTTTTTTGACGCATCAGATTGCGTTCTACGAGCTTTTAATTCATTGACAATAGTTAACTCTGTCGAAGCTCCTCTTCCCTTACCAGAGACCTTTTTCGAAAGGATTTCTTGCTCTTCCAATCTAGCAATCACTTTTTTGAACGTTGCATAAGGAATTTTCTTTTCAGCATCAACACTTGAAGTGATTTGATCCGCAATGTCGCGCTGTGAACCAGATACTTGTCCTCCTTGCGCACGGATAAACGCTAAAACATCCCCTTCCCACTCTTCGATATGGCTATATGTACGCTCTTCACGTGGTTTCGCTTCTTCCCAAATAACATAGCTAAATAACATGCCCGATAACTCACGAATTTTTTTCGCAGATGGAGCATGGAAACGGCCATTGTACGCACTTTTAACTTTACGTTTGACCTCAATTTGACGCATTTGAGGCGTGTTTTTTTGATTCCAGTTATGTAAGTATTGTTCTGCAGTTTTCTCGTCGTATCCAGCTGCCTTATAAGCCAGAGCAAGCGTGTAGCAAGCCGTATCACGTTGACCTTTATTGACACCTTCTAGGATCCTTTGAACAGCAGGATGTTGTAAAAGAGATTCATAACCTTTACAGAACCCTTTTTTGTATGTATGTACGTCTTGTTGATCTTGTTCCTGAACAAGTTGGAACCATTCACATAAATCATCAAACGATACGCGCTCTTGTGAATGAAAGACCGTATTCTCGTCCGTTGGTAAACGGAATAGTCGCTCTGGACCAATCGCATGTACGTCTCCTTTTAACATCTGGGCGATGCATGTTTGAATACGACCATAATGAGCATTCAATTTGTCTGAAGCCCGTTTTGACTGTTCTAAAAACCAGTGAACATGAAACCCTTTAGAAGGCGTTTGAACGATTAAAGAAGGCATTGGAAGTCCTGCTTCTGTAATTAACTCTTGTACATCTGGAAGAGTCATCCCCTCGTTCTCACCGTTCTTTGCATCAATATCAATCGACATCGCATTGATCCAACGTAGCGTACTTAGACGACGTAGATCATTACGATAAAACGTATTAGGCGTAAAGTATGTATAGTCTTTGCTGACATTAAACAACGAACCATATGTACGAACAGCTTTTGTTGTCTCTTTTGTAAAATCCTTCGATACAAACACCCAGCCTAAACGGCTGCTGTAACCGTTTTTTTGCTTTTGTGTTTGTTTTTTTGAATATTCCGTCAACTGGTTTCCATAGATTTGTTGCGCAAGGTTTCTCATTACACGTGTCCCTCCATTTACTCGGAAACACAAAAAGCGTCGTTTACCGTTAAATGGTAAACGACGCTTTTATGTATAGAGAAACCCTATAAATTTAGCGTTATCTGTTCAAATTAATCACTCATAATATCTTGATTATATTTCCTACTTGTAGTAAAATTCCAAGTAGGAAAATACATTATGTACGTTGAATACGTACATTGAGTGAAAAGCTTGAGCAGCAGTTTACCGTAGGCGTATTACGGTGAACGATTAGATAGGATTGCCGTCCGATTCTAATCGCTTGAGCTTTTTGCTTTTTTTCCGTTCATTTAGTTGTACTTCTATGATACTGCTAAACTTAACCACTTTACAAGTATAAAATAAAAAAACATAACCATTTTATTCTAAATTATCTAATAACTAAGCGTGCAAACAATCATATCTTCCATTGGATTTTAATACCTTAATTTCTTAAAACATGCTATAATACTTGGGTATTGTTTATCGAATATTATGTTATATAGTTACACCTTTAATGCTATAATCCATGTAGACTATGTTCAAAACGCGTAAGATCTTTTAAGATTTTACGCGTTTTGTCGTTCCTAAAGCAAAATACTTCATTATTACCCATGTTCGATTTTATTATCCCTTAAAAATGAGTTTATACTTAAAATTAGGTTACTTTAGTTGAACACAAGATTAACTTAAGATTAGTAATTTCATAACTACATAGGTTTATACCTTAACAAGTTCAACTAAAACTTTCTCAAAAAAGCTATATATCAGCATAATCACCTTAGAAGTTCAACTAATTAATTTAACAATAAAAAAATAGCTGAATTTCATATTTAAGTTTAACTTAAGTTAAACTTATCTGTTTTTTACTCATTTAATCCTATTTTAACAGCATTTTTAAAGCTTATTATAGGCACTTTTCACCTTTAAACATATGTATTATCATCTAAGATAAACATGTTTTCAGAAAAACGAATAAAAAGCTTTTGAATTTAAAAAGAGGATATATTATGCTTTTAACGTAATAGTTTTCTATAAGTTTAAAATTAGGTTTCAACTATTATAGTGCTGATAATCAGGTTTACATAAGTTGAATAGTTACATTGATAGAAAGAGAGGTAAAAACATGAGTACTGACGATAATCAAGTTGAGAAGCAAGATTTTGAAGAACAAAACGACGAACGTGAATACATTATAAAGGATATATCTGAAATTTTAGAAGAAGAGCCACATACCATACGTAATTGGTTAAAAGAACTTGAAGGTTATATTCCTTTTACTAAAAAGAAAAATGGATATCGTATTTTTAAAAAAGAAGGGTTAGAAAGATTTCGATTAATTAAACATCTAAATCGAGATCAAGAGTATACACTTAAAGAGATAGCTTTATACCTTGACACTGGAGGAGAAGCATTTAAGCCTGTTCCAGAAATCAGTGCTGATTCTATATTAGCTGATGAAATGAGAAGGATGAGAGAACGCCTTGATCAGTTAGAGGAACGTGATAAAAAACGTGATGAAATACTTATGAACTTAGCAGAACAACTCAATAAGCAAAATACTTATATAGAACATACATTGCAAGAAAGAAATGAAAATCTTACTACTGCCATGCGCGAAATGTTAGAAAGTAAAAAGCTAACTGCAGTAAGCCAGCATGAAGAACAACCTATAAAGAAAGGTTGGTTTCAAAGATTATTAGGTAGGTAAGTAAGGGTTTTAAAAAAGGAAAATCTTAAATTACGGAGGCGAGTAGTGAAAAATCTGTAATTGCCTTTTAGTAATTTTTACTTTTATTATAATAAAGGAATAGTTTTATAACAGGTAAAAAAACCATTTTTAAAAAGTGGTATACTAAAATGGTCTTATCCCATCGTGCGCAACAGAAAAGAGCCTTGTTCTTATAAGAACAAGGCTCTTTTTCTATTAAAATATGAATAGCTAGAACAAAGACCGCCCATTATGTATTAGTGTATAAGGCGGTCTTAACTGTATTCATGCTATATGATTATGACAAAAATATCGACATTATTCTAAAAGACGTCAGGTAAAAAACGCAATAGCCAAGATCGCTGCTATACACCCTAAATAAATGTTCCCACTCCAATCGCTTTTTTCTTTCTCTTCAATTACATAGCTATTGTAAGAGTCAGCAATTGGTTTTACTTTTAATTTGCGCTGCATATCTTGCTCCTTATCGAAAGTCAATTCGGATTCCTCCATTGTTTGATAATTGGACGGCAGGAAGCGTCCTTTCTTGTCTCTCAATCGGTTGCTGACGTCTATTTTGCTGTAACGTCTCATGGTTGGAAGAATGCTGGGGTTTCGATGAAAAAGCTGTTCCTGGTATTGATCGGCTAACTCTTGGTGCTCCAGATATCTCAGTAATGTTTGAAGACGCTCTTTTTCGTTCAATGTAATCAAGCTGAATTCCTCCATTCTCTTCTCTATTTGCTTCTTGCTCCAACCATAATTGGTGTGAGGAATGGCTCCATGGAGGGGAGGGAAGAGGGACGTCATCTTTTTTATAGTGTTTCATCAAGGTTAAAAATTGATGATTATAGGCAGCTGCAAATAAAGCACAGCGAAGAATCTGATTTCGATCTAACTTGGTGGCTTTAAATAAACCATCTACATATGTACGATAGATATCATCGTAACGGACAGTGGGTCTGTACATTGAAACACACCTCCTTATATAGAAGAATAACCTCTAAAGGGAATAACTCCACTAACATCCATGCAGCAGTTTTGAATATGGTTTTCCAACTTCTCATTTTCCTTTCTAAGCCTTTTTTTCTTTTATTATGAACTTCTAACATTTGTTTTCCTTCTAACGTCAGATAGACACGTTTTGAGTTTAATAAAAAGATAGCCAATTCTTTAGTCATGTGTATTCGCTCCATTCATGCTGTTTTTAGGGACGTCTTTTGCTGACGTCTTACTAAATGATATGTGCTATGGCTTGTCCACTATTCCTATGGATTGGAAAATGTTTTAAAAGTAGGAAGGTTGGACATAATGAATACTAATTACATAACGGAAGGTGTTTTATATGAATTGGTTAGGTTTAGGAAAGAAGCGATCACGATTTGGTAAATATCTTGATAAAAATTCGATTACTCAACAGGAAATAGCTGAAGAAAGTGGAGTTAGCAAAAGTACGATTAGTCGTTTATGCGACCCAAAGGGGTACGAGCCTAGTCTTAAAAACGCTAAAAAGATTATTAAATTTCTCAAAAAGCATGATCCAATAGTAGATTATAGTGATTTTTGGGATATGTAAAATATTATTCATTCTGTTTTTTTGATGAATCTTTTATACTTTCTTTGGAGTATCTTATAGTTTATGATTGGCCGATCAATAAGCATGAAAGGCTGTCCATATGACAATGCCGTCGCTGAAGCGACTTTTAAAAGTATCAAAACGAGATTTGTGAAAGGACCTAACTTAGAAGGATTAACAAAGGAGCTACAGGACTATGTCCATTAGTTTAATTACGTACTAATTCATGACACGCTTGATTATATGAGTCTGATTGAATCCAAAATGAGAAACCAAAAAAACTGTCTAGTTTAGTGTTGACATACCAACTTCAACATACAAAAAACACCTAACTTTTAATCAGGTGCTTTGGTTTTATAGTCCTTCAAATACAATTTTGACGTTCTTATTTTCCGCAAACTCGCTTATATAATTTAGAATTAATTCCTTTAGTTGATAAAATCGTAGCAACTCAACTTTTAATTCTTCTTTATTCGAGTTTGTCAAATGCTGAGGCATATTGTGCAATGCATCAGCAACCAGACTAAGCAACAAGAAAATGTCATTATGTAAGTATTCCTCAAGTGCGGCATACATCTTGATAGAAAACAATTCTCTTTGAGCTGTTAATAAATTCGTTACATGTTGCTGCGCTCTTTTAACTAAATCCTCCACTGAACATTCATCTAACATTTTAGCGAAATCAGTTGTAGTATTAACCTCACCGCGAAAGTATGGAGTTCTAACGTGTTCTACAAACGTGTGGAATGACACTTTCTCCTTCTCCCTTACATGTATTGATTCTATTTTTAACTACTTTACCAACGAAATAACCTATATTTTATCATCAATTAATTCAAAATAAGCCTTTGGGTACGATCCTATCCAATTAGATAAAACACCCATATTCACTTTCATATCTGAAAAAATATTGTAACCTCTTCCGTCAGTAGTCTCAAATCCGTAATATTCTTTTTCTTTTTTAATATACAATCCCTCTTCCTGACCATCAAAGAGACAGACCAATTTTTTGAGTTCGATTTCCGTTTTTCGAATGCTCATCCTTTTAATCTCCCATTCTGTGACTTTCCCTTATATTCAAAATTATCTCATATTTACATTCATTGCTCTACACGTCAGTTTACTCCCTAGTTGCCTTTCCGTCTTTTCTCTTCTCCAAATCATCTTTCTTACAAATTCCAAAATCAGCTCCAAAACGTACATAAAGCCTGTATTAACGCGGTAACACTAACGAAGTAGATACTGATTAATGAACGGAGTAGATAGCCATTAGATACTATGTAGGTACCGCAGTAAGGTTGCTACCTTATGACCTTTTGACAATTTTAACGTAGCTAAAAGCCACTTAGTATTTAAAGTGGCTTTTTTATTTGTATGAAGATTAATTAAACACATCGAAAGGGGATCCATTCTCTTTTTGTCTTATTTCAATAGCTAAGACCCACTTATATATATGAGCAAGCGTAAAACCCTTTTCCTCCAATTTTTTCGGGAAACGTTCTGGATGATCGCGAATCCAATAAAGACGTTCAAGAGCTTCCGGCATGGCTCCGAAACTATATAGTGATTTACTGCTCACTTTTTTTCCTTCACGATAGGTTTTTTTTATAAATAAATAAGTTTTCCCTTTTGATTTTTGTTTTGCAAGATACCCAGGCTCTGTTGTTTTCACTTTCATAAAACCAGCTCCTTTTTGGGTTTTACTACACATTTAGAATTTAAAAATGTAGTGAAACTTCCTAATTCTTCACCCGTAAAAGGTTTCACTCCAAGCAGCATTACTAACAACTTTTTCGTATTCTTCTTCGCAATCATCATCATTCATAATGTTCAACATTTCGTTAGGGTATTTCAGAAAATGGCGTAAAACAAAGCGATAATAACTTTCTTTCATCCTCATTTTTAAAACCTACTGAAATTAACCTTCTACATTTATACATTATACGATAGTGGATTAAGGATTGTAAATAGTTTTAACAAAATTAATTCACTATTGTATAATGAATTGAAATTAAGTTGGAGGAATGAACATGGTAACTATAAAGCCCAGATTACGAGAGCTACTAAAAGAAAGAGGCCTTACACAAGGACAATTGTCAGAAATGACAGGAATCCCACAGGCAAGCATTTCTCGTTTTGACAAAAACGAACAGCATTTAGATTGGCATTTGTTTAGTATTGCTAAAGCTCTAGGAGTATCATTAGAGGATTTATTTGAAATTGAAGAATAATTCTTCATCACATCATCTTTCATGTCGTTACCTCGTGAAAATATCCAAAAGAGAAATATAATGTTAGAATCAACTTATCTAGTTGTTCAACTTTGCTAAAAAGCAGCCAAAATATATTATTTTGGCTGCTTTTTTAGTTTGTGCTTATAAACTTATATCTAAATTAGAACGTAATGAGGATCAGTGGGAGCTTAGTGAATCATATGCCTCAAGTTTTAAAAAGAGTGAAAACACGATTGAATAAAAAAAGAGAAGGGAAGCCCTTCTCTTTTCACTCTATAACGACCTGGGCCTAGCATAGGGTGACGTCTGTCCAAAAAATTAAAAAATTCTTCCATCAACTGTTTAGATTAGTTTCATAAGCTAGTAACTTAAAGGGAACAGGATCTCTATGTTTCTAGTGAATGTTTTTGCACCAGAACCTTACAAATTAACACTGCTCATATCCGGATAACGTTCTCCTGCTGCCACACCTTTTGGGGCTACTTCATTAATACGATAAAGTTCTTCTTTGGATAATTGAATTTTAAGGGCTCCAATATTTTCTTCTAGATATTGAATTCGTTTTGTTCCTGGAATCGGGACAATATCATCACCTTGAGACAGAATCCAAGCAAGTGCCAGCTGTGAAGGCTGACAGTCTTTTTCTCTTGCTAATTCTCTAATTTGATTCACAAGATCTAAATTTTTTGTAAAGTTTTCTCCTTGAAAGCGAGGAGAAAAGCGGCGATAATCATCTTCTGCCAAGTCTTCAAATGTTTGAATTTGCCCTGTTAAAAAGCCTCTTCCTAAAGGACTGTAGGCTACAAATCCAATTCCAAGCTCACGGATAACAGGTAAAATTTCGTCTTCGACATCTCGGCTCCATAGTGAATATTCCGTCTGAATAGCTGTTATTTCATGTACTGTATAAGCACGGCGGATCGTTTGAGGAGCTGCCTCAGACATGCCAAGGTAGCGTACTTTTCCCTCTTGAACTAATTCAGACATCGCACCAATTGTTTCTTCAATTGGAACATTAGGATCTACTCTATGCTGATAATAAAGATCAATATAATCTACTCCTAAGCGGGATAGACTTGCATCACAAGCTTGTTTTACATAGTCTGGATGGCCATTAACTCCTAAAAATGATCCATCTTCCCCTCTTACATTCCCAAACTTTGTTGCAATAATGACTTGATCACGCCGATCTTTAATAGCTTGACCAACTAATTTTTCATTTTGGCCAACGCCGTACATATCTGCTGTATCAAGAAAATTGATACCCAGTTCGATGGCACGATGAATGGTTTTTACTGATTGATCATCATTTCGTCCACTGTAAAAATCAGACATGCCCATACAACCTAAACCAAGAGATGAAACCTCTAAATCGGATTTTCCAAGTGTTCTTTTCTTCATATTAATCATCCTTCCTGCTTAAATTAAGGTGTTAAATAGTTAAAATTATCTGAATATAAACAATTTTATTATAATCTAGAATTAAGAAACGAGTAAAGAATAAGGGTTCTGGCGCAAAGATAAGCGGTAACATTAAATAAATAGATACTGATTAATGAGGGAAGTAGTGATTCCTTAGATACTCTGTAGGTACCGCAGCAAGGTTGCCTGTTTACTTCTAGAAATAAAAAAGATGCGATTATAGCATCTTTAAAGCGTAAAGTTAAGCGATTGGAGCATGAGAATAAGGATTTACGAAACCAACTAAAAGTAGCGTATGCAGAAGTCTACAAGAAAATATAGGGTGATGTACCTTCCTCTTCATGTTCAATTTAAGAGCAAGACTGTTGGGTGAGGCTTTATCAAAACGAAATACCTATATGTCTTGGAAGAGACTGTGAAGATTAGTACTTGAACTTATAAGGTACCTATCTCATGTTCCATAATATACCATAAAATGATAAAGTTATAGAATGTGCATTCTACTTTGTTTATACTTTCAATTTCAGGGGGAGGAAATATGAAATACATGAAACATAAAATTGCTTTACTAGCAGATGTCCATGGAAATGCAACTGCTTTAAAAGCAGTTATAGAAGATTCAATGCAAGAAGGTGCCACTGATTATTGGTTTTTAGGAGATTTAATCATGCCGGGTCCTGGAGCGAATGAATTATTTGAAATATTAGATAGTATTAAAGTTTCTGCTTATGTTAAAGGAAACTGGGAAGACGGTTTCCTTGATGTACTGAATAAGAATATTGATCTTGATAACGCTACGGATATCTATGTTTCCAGATTAGTGCAATATCAGTGCGAAAATTTGGATAAAAACTATATAAATCTTATTAAGAACTTGCCGTTACATCTAACAAAACAAGTTAATAATTTATCTATCAGTGTTAGTCACAATCTACAAAATAAAAATTATGGAGGAGATTTATGGCCCACCAGTGACCAGAAAAACTTTGATGAGTTATTTAAGCATGATTATGATGTTGCGATTTATGCTCATACTCATCACCAATTGTTACGCTATAGCAGCAATGATCAACTAATTATTAATCCAGGAAGCATTGGTCAGCCTTTCTACATGTGGGGCAAGTTACGTTCTGATCTACGTGCTCAATATGCAATTCTTGAAATTGATGAGACAGGAGTTGCTGAAGTGAGATTTAAAAAAATCTCCTATGACGTTAAAGAGGAATTAGACAATGCTATTAGTAATAACCTTCCTTTTGCTGACCTATATCGAGAAACGCTCGAGACAGGAAAAACTTATTCCCATGAAATTGAACTATTACAAAAGTTCATTAATAGATTTAATTATAAAGATGAAGTAGTTAACTTTTTTGAAAAGAAATATTGGTGATTAAGGGAGAGAAACAAGCCTTTTTCCGCCGATGATAGGCTAGTTGGCAAGTGCCTATGATGTTCGATAATTAGACAGTGTATATAATAAAAAGGGAAATACCTATTTGACATATTTAATATGTATTTCCCCTTTTGTTATAGGATTTTTATAATTTAAGTCTTGATAATTGTTTATCTGGATATTCGGCATAATCATATACTTTAGTGAGATCTATTTCTTGCTGCTGTTTTTCTTTCATGGTGATCACTCTTTTCTAATGTCTTGTCATCCGTCTGTTATGTTTGATACTGACGTGAATCTTTATTTGAAATAACACTTACCTTATTTAAAACAGGTTTTTAATCGTATTAATTACAATATATTACATTGGGACTTTAGTATAATAAAATATGGATACATATATTTAAAAACACATGCAAAAAGGTGGGAATAAATTTGAATAATTCATATTTGGGAGAAGGCTTTGCAAAGTTTTTAGAACAACAGAGGCAGTTACAAAAAACTTTGCAAGGATATGGTCAAAGATTTGAACAGAGCTATACTAAAATGATTAATGATGTAAGAGGTCCTATTCTAGAGTTAGCCAAACAACAAGAACAACTAGAGAATATAGTATCTAGAACAGTAACCCAAGCAGCACAATACAAAACGCTAGTAGATAAGACACTTGATGGTCCAGTAAAACAAATTATTAAACACCAAAACCATTTACAAAGTCTTATTCAGCGACCGTTATTCGACGTTGAAAAGATGAGGCAACATCTAAACAGTGTAATACATCCAGGTTTGCAAATGCTCCAACAAATGGACTTTAGCAACATCGTTGAACAAATGAAGCAAGGTTTAATAGATTTAGATAAGTCTTTAGAAATATATGATGAACATTTATGGGCAGTAGATGATGAATTATTTGAAGCAATAGAGGAAGAACAATATACACTTGAAACCATTGGAGTTTATATTGAAGAAAATATTGATAAATATCATCAATTATTTGTATCTGACTCTTATTACGAACAATACCATCTTCTTTTAGAACAATCTATATATGCTTTTAAAAATGAACAATACGCAATTGCTGCTATGCCTTTATTTGCAATAATAGACGGAAACTTAACAAATGCATTTAAAGATTATGAGGTTGATATTGAATTAAAACCTCATTTACGAAAAAAGAAAAGTAAGTTATTTACTAAAGTTAAAGATTATGTTGAAAGTACAGAAGATGAATTAGCTTATTACTTTATATTCTTTAAGCGAGTATTTAATGTATACTCCATATTTTTTAAACCATACTGGAATCAGTATCCTGATAATATTAACCGAAATTATGTTATGCATGGTGTATATAACTATGAAGATATTACAAAAGAGGACGTTCTTAAACTAATTCAATTAGTAAAAGCCACATCTATCCTTCAATATATCTCGTTTGAATAATATAAGATAAAGCAAAAAAACTAAAATGAATATACTTCCGTAACAGCTTATTTCGAAGCCAAACAATTTAAAAAGCCCTTAATATTAAGGGCTTTTTTTACGTTTTAAATTTATCTTTACACGAATCGAACATCAATTAGTTTACTTAACTTCATTTTGTTTTTTAATTCAAATACTTCATCGATAAAAACAAACAAATTCCCCAGGGAATCAACAAATTGGATGAATCCCTTTTCTGTAATACATTGTCCCTTTTTGTAGTATGTAAGATAAACTTGTTTATTTGTATGTAATGCTTCAATCAATGTGAAATTAATTTGTTCCATTTGCTCTTCTGTTAAAAGAGGTTGAGGTACTTCTAGTTGCTTGTTTATGACTTCCTGTAAACCTACATATTGCTCGGGCATACTCGCAAATGGGCGCCATTTTTTCATTCTTCTATCGTGATGCATGATATCTTTCTCCTTTATGCTATGATTTATGACCTCCTATAAGGCCGTTTCGATAACGAGCTGTTGAGTGATCCAGATAGCTAGAAGCTCGTAGAACACTATTTTTCCCATAACGCAGCCGAATTTCATCAATTGTTTTAGCAAGAGCATAGGCTCTTTCACGCTGATCGATATCCTCAAATAAGCTCATTTGCTCCTCTTCTTCAATGCTTGTGTTTGATAAGGAGATCCCAATGGAGCGAATCGGCATTCCATTATCATATGTATGTAAGATGGTTAAGCAATAAGGAAAAATATCTTGGCTTAAGTTTGAAGCTCTTCCCATTTTCTTTTGTCTGGAGAAGCCTCCACCTGTTTGTTTACTGTAGCCAATCGATAAATGGATCGTTTGGGCCACCACTTGATGCATGCGTAAACGAAAACAAACATCGTCCAATAGCTCCAATAGCAATAATTCCACTTCTTTTCGGCTTGTATAATCTCGAAAGAGAATCTGACTTTTCCCAAAGGAACGGGAACTAGGAATGTATACATCCGAGATACGACTAAAATCAATGCCGTTGGCATGTTGGTAAAGTTCCTCTCCCATAATGCCAAATTCTTTTTGTAACATCTCTTTAGAAGAAAGAGCAAGTTCTTTTATGGTATAGATGCCTAAACGGTTTAAGCGTCTTTCTGTAGCTGATGAGATCCCCCAGAAATCCTTCATTGGATGAATCGACCATAACTTAAAGGGAATATCCTCATATCTCCAATACGCAACCCCTGTTGGACTGTGCTTCGCTTCATGATCTAAGCTAACTTTAGCCAGTAAGAGATTAGGACCGATTCCTGCGGTAGCTGTCAGTCTTGTTTTGCGATAGATCTCATTAAGTATTCGATGAGCTAGCTCCTCTGGTGTTCGAGCAAATAAATGCAAAGAAGCTGTCGCATCAATAAACAACTCATCAATGCTATATGCATGGAAGTCTTCAGGAGCAACATACTGTAACACCAAACTTGAAATGTAGTTCGAAGCCTTGATATATCTCTCCATGGATGGATTCACCACATGGATATCTTTCCTTTGAGGAATTTCAAAGAGGCGACTTCCTGTTTTGATCCCTTCTTTCTTTAATAAAGGTGTGGCAGCTAACACAACAGATCCCGACCGTTTGATATCTCCTACAACAGCAAGCTTAGTTTTCAACGGATCTAACCCTCGTATGACTGAGGAAACCGAAGCAAAAAACGATTTCATGTCTATGCAAATAATGACTCTGTTTGGTAGCTGCCCATAATCCATTGAACTAACTCCTTAATAAAGAACACTTGTTCTTTATTATATACGAACAAGTGTTCTTTATTCAATGGAATCTTTTCCCGATTATTGCTATCACTTACAAAGAGTTTTTTGGTACATTAAAAGGGCCAATGGCGGTATAACGTAATAGTAAGAGTTCAAAAGGATTAAATGCTAAAGGAGGATAGAAGTTGAAAAAAGAATATTATGTGCAATATTCAGACCAAAGTATAATTAATAGCTTTGATTTTCCAAAAGATAATTTTGTATCTATTACTGTAGGGATTAGTGATATCACGCATGATCTGATTAATTCCTTAGTTCAAAAAATGTTCCGTTTACCAGTTTTCTTTGTTTTAGAGTCAATGATATTTGGATATGAAAAAGAGACTTTAATTGAAAATAATGTTCCTTTTTATGAGTTTTCATTGGATAGTGCTATTGTTAAAGTTGATTCTGTAGAAAAATTGGATCTTGTTAGTGGGTTAGCAGAGGTATTAGTTAATAATGGGCTGAGTATATTCATTTTCTACGGAGAAGGTATTGTAGAGCAGGATTTAATTCCTTCGAGACAATGGAATAAACCTATAGAATTTAAAAATGTCGATATAGATAAAGTCAATACATTTATAGATGTGGAAGAGGTTGGATTTACGATATTCAGTAAGAGTGATCTATTTAACTCACCTGGAAAAGTCCAAAATTATATACCCCGTTATTACTCACTTGATATTAATAGCAGCGACATTTAACATTTTTAGATTAAAAAGGGGGGGATTTATATTTCAATGAAATATAAAAATAGAAAGAGTATATTAAAAGTTTCAGCTCTCATCTTACTTGCTATAGATCTATTTTTTTATCTTTTAGCACTAAAGGACTTATACGTTTTCACTTCAAGGGTTTCAATATATCTTTTGATATTTGTCCTGCACTTTATCTATTTATATATAGTCCTTATAACCGTTAGCACAACAAAGGAATCTAAGGTTTTTTGGGGTGTATTTGGGCCATTCTTCATTGTACCTATAGCAATTGTTGGGTGGTTCATGTTCTTTTATACTAATAAAGTTGACTATTACGATCTAAGTTCTCCTAAAAATACACAAAAACTTGTTATTGGCTATTCTAATTGGAGTCTTGGCGAAACTAACCATTATTATGACTTTTATAAACAAACGGGATTCCCCTTGGTAAAAAAGCGACTAAATCAAGAATCCCTTCATATTATGACACGAAATACGGATATGAGCGATTTAAATGTTTTAGGAGCTCATGATGCACAATGGAAAAATGAACAAACAGTAACTTTTACATCTCCATATCTAAATAAGGAAGTAACCTTAAATTTAAAGTAAGTACCTTTTTCTACTTAAACAACAGAGTTGAGAAAAAGCCTGGATCTAAGGAGATACAGGCTTTTCATTTTCTAGTTTAGTTACCATAAGTTTGATTATCGACAGTAAAAAAGGGCAAACTTCGTAGTATGAAAAGTTTGTTCCCCCTAAATACATTATTGAGAATGGTTTAGGATCTAGGTTTATAATCTCTGAAATAGTTAACATCATAGATAATATCACTTGTACTTTTTCCGTAAAGATTCTCAAAAACTTGAACAGCGTAAGAATCCATCATACCAGAGATATAGTCAGCAATCATTCTTTCTTTACTTTCCTCTGTACCTCTAAACTCTACTGGTAATAGTAAATTATTTTTATTAAATGTATCATCAGAGAAGGCATCAAATAAACCTTTAATGATTTTCTCGCCTTGTTTTTCATATATTTGTACAACATTTGATCTATTTATACACTTAAAGGTAAATGCTTTAAGACTATCTACAAAACTATCTAATGTTACAAAACCTAGTTCCCTGTCATTTTTTGTCCCTGTTTTCTCTAAAAATTTATTGTCTACTTCAACAACACCAATGTCGTTTACTAATTTATTTACCAAATTAGATGTTAGTTCTTTTCTTAAAAGTAATCCGAATTCTTCAGAAGAATGATAATTAGAAGCTGATCGAGCATATTCCTTTGCAATTTCAACCAACCCCTGGAGAACCATATAATTCTGACTATCCTCAATACTACCTTTAAATTCAAACATAAATTCATCAATATTAAATACTCCTAGACTCAATGCATCTTCTAAGTCATGAGCAGCATAAGCAATTTCATCTGCTAAGTCTACTATTTGAACATCAATAGTACGAGGATTAATATCAGTTCCAGATAATATAAAATTAAGTTGTTCAAAATCATCTTTATATATAAATTTTTCTGTATCAATGCTAAAAGGTTTATAATATTTCACAATACTTAGTAATGACCTTACCGTTAAATTTAAACCTCTTTTTGTAGGTAGCTTTTTTTCTAAATGATTTAGGACTCTCAGAGTCTGTGCATTTCCTTCAAATCCGCCTTTATCTATCATCAATTTGTTTAGAACTCTTTCCCCATGATGGCCAAATGGTGGATTTCCTATATCATGAGCAAGAGCACCTGCTTCCACAACATAGGTATCACTTATATAAATATCTTTATCACCAGATTGATTCCGTAGCCTATCTACAATACCTCTAGCAATCTGAGCAACTTCTAAACTGTGTGTTAATCTATTACGATAAAATTTATCGCTTTGTATACCTAGAAGTTGCATTTTTCCTTGAAGTCTTCTAAAAGATGTGGAATACAGTACCCTAGAATAATCCCTCTGATACTCGTTTCGAGCTCTTTCAGTAGGTTCTTCCTTGTGTATCCGGTCACTTAATTTTTTAAGTGGATAGTAAAATTCTTTTAAAAATTCATTTAAATCTTTTCTTTGTTTGTCCATTTACATCCCCCATATAAAAAATCTAGATTTTTATGATATCTATCTAGCAAAATATAAGCCTGCAAAAGAGAGGTCCACTAATCTCATTTGCTTATTTATATACATTATTTTACCATTATTATAGCTTTTTACCTAAAAATTTCACTCCTCTCCATTGTAAAATTTAACAATCGCCTACTATGATAAATTTCTTTATCAATTTGGAAGGTAAAAAGAAAATCTACAAAGAGAATGGCTTTATTATGTACATAAAACTTGTATAAATGTGATGGCACTACGATATAGATACAGATTACGGAATGGAATTGGAATTATTTAGCTACTTTAGTAGGCCTGCCTGTCTACTCTCATAAATAAAAAAGTACTGTAGTAAATGGTGATTAAATGGTCACAGTGTATATACTCCTTTTAAATTGAAAATTAATATTGTTGAATTAGTTAAGACAGCCTTATAATAGGACCCACAGCATTGAAATTTATTACTTAGGGGATAGGACATGCAGCAATATAATAAATGGATTGATCGATTGAAGGGAATAGGAATTATTACTGTTGTATTAGGGCACACAGGCAATGAATTTACCCATCATTATTTCTTTTGGTTTCATATGCCACTATTCTTTATGATAAGTGGTTATCTCTTCGCCCCAATTCTCGAATTTAAAAAGTTACTTAACTGGTCTTTTAAAAAAGTAAATAGGTTAATGATTCCTTATATTTTCTTTGGTTTATGTATCCTTGGAATTATCATTATACAGAACCAAGATTGGTCTATTGAATCCCTATTATACGGTGGACGAAAGCTTGGTTATTACTATGGAGTTTTCTGGTTCGTAACGTGCTTACTTGTTACACAGTTAACTTTTGCATTAATAACGTATATGTTTCGCTCACAAATTCTAATGATTTTTATAATGGCCGTTTTTTATGGATTAGCACATATAAGGGGAATCAATCAGCTCATGTTACCTTGGAGCATAAACACTGTCCTAATTGCTTTACCATACTATGCTATTGGGTATTATAGTCGCAATATTGTCGATATACTAAAGAAAAAATTAATATTATGGATAGGAATAGTTGTATTTAGTGTAATCATTATTCTAGAGCAAATGCAGAAGCTTAATTACGAATTGGATCTAAAAGCTGGTATATATATTCATTTATGCCTTGATATAATTATACCGGCTTCATGTATTGTTCTTCTGTTTCATTTAAGTGATAACTTAAAGTATAAATGGTTAGAGAAAACGACGGAGAGTATTGGAATGGCTTCAATGACAATTATGTTTTTGCATATCCCTATATACATATTAGGTCTGAAATATACTAATAACGGGTTTTTATTAGGAATTGTAGGTATCTTAATTTCATATAGTATTCATCAGTTATTTAAGCTTTCCTTTATTACAAGGTTTATGTTTTTTGGTATGACTACAAAGAAAAGTTCTCTAAAGTTACAAGGAACAGGTCATACCGTAGCTGATATCCCTAAATAAACTATGGTAAATAAATGCGGTTATATACTATTCTTTTAAAAAACAACCTATTGCTAGTTAAATTCCGTTTATTTAGTTACTACTTTTTACTTTTCTACGTTTGTTTATTGAATATATAACCATTATCCCGATAGCTGTGAATATAGAAATGGCAAGTGATTCTTTAAAATATGGCGTCACATAGTGCATGGAGATGTCATGTTTACCTTTAGACAATCTAACACCTATAAACGTTCCGTTTACTTGTTCAAAATCAGTATCTTTCCCATCTACTTTAATATGCCAACCTTTACTATAATCAAGTATTTTGAGCTAAATGAAGAAAAATTTTTGATGTACCTAAAAAAGATGGTTGTTTGTAGACCAGGATTGTATGCAGGAATAAAAAAGAGCAACCTTCTTAACATTAGAGTTTGCTCTTTCCATTTAAGTCTTAAATATGGCTGTTCTTAACTTCTTTACTTTGTTTTTAGTATTTTACGATCTCACTTCGTACAACTTCCAATTAAATTGAGCATTTTTATCTTCGTGAGCTCCTATGACACCTTTAAATGTTACCTTATCGCCATTTTTAAGTCCTTTTTTTCGTCTTATCCTTCCACTCTATAAACACAGTATATGGATCAGTCCTCTTTTGTGTTTTTCTCTCTACTATTTCATTGGAACCGTCCGTAAAAGTGTGTTTATTTCAGAAAACGTTCGTATTTTATTTTTATACTTAAGCGAACGGTAAAAATAATAGATTTTCTATCCAAAAGAAAAGTCCGCAAACGTATACTTTTGCGCACGGTGCATTTTATAATTTTTACAAAAAAGCACACTTTTACTGTTAAAACCCTTCTGGCCAACCTTCTCTGTTTGAGAATGTCTCATAACTACAACCACTTATGTATTT
>Ga0268252_1000506_pt1 | contig 24643 bp, 21 predicted proteins | sample AgamicMgSfrz_FD_200244 | JGI IMG/M metagenome (GOLD analysis project Ga0268252, IMG submission 200244) | Agave microbial communities from Guanajuato, Mexico - Mg.Sf.rz (v2) (version 3) | ecosystem: Host-associated > Plants > Phyllosphere > Phylloplane/Leaf | place: Guanajuato, Mexico | collected... | reverse complement strand
AAATAGCAGATGTAGCAGTCGAGAAAATAGAAGACTATCAAAGCGGAAAAAGAACTAACTTGCTTACCGCTCAGCAAGAAAGGATGAACTTGCCTTCATCCAACGTACTGAAATTTTGGCTGCAAGATGGCTCCTGGTTTGCGATACGTCCGTCCGGCACAGAGCCGAAAGTGAAGTTTTATTTTGGAGTGAAGCAAGGAACGGAGGATGAAAGTGAAGAGCGGTTGGAAGAAGTGAAAGCAAGTGTTATAAATCTAGTGAAAGAGATATAGCTCAATACCAAAAAAGGCACTGATACATATTAGTGCCTTTTTTTATTTAGTCCTGCCCAAAGAAATATTTTAAGTAAACTTAGCTGAAAAGATTGGAAAATGTCGAAAACCTGCCGATATAACGAAAGAAAAGAAAAATGTAGACAAGGAGACAAGTAGACAGAATGAAAAAGTTTTTACCTGTTTTATTAATGTTAAGTTTACTAATTATGTTTGGCTATAATGCTACAATCAACCCTGTACAGGCAGCGGAAACAGAGCCAACGGTATCAGTGAAATTAAAAAATTATTTAGGCAATCAATCCAGTATTAAAATTAAACCATCGCAGTCCTATATGATTGCAGATAGCAAAGTAACACTTCAAGCTAATACAGAATATGAAGTGAAAGTAGCGGGAAGTAAAATAAACTTACTCCATAATCAAGAAGTTCTTGGTGATTTCGACAGCTTCACTGTTAAACCTTCTACATATGAAGCCTTCCTTTCTATTAATAACCGAAACTATCTAGGAAACGTACAGTTTACCAACGAAGGCAACAAATATGTCAGACCTATCAATACGATTCCTATGGAAGACTATTTAAAAGGCGTTATTCCCAAAGAAGTGTATACGTCTTGGCATGCGGAAGCATTAAAATCTCAGGCTGTTGCTGCGAGAACATATGCATTAAGCTATGCAAGTAAAACAATTGATGATACAACGAGTTACCAAGTATACGGAGGATATGAATGGTATAACAGCACCAACAGCGCAGTCGATGAAACGTTTGGAAAAGTATTAAAGTATAACGGTGCGTTAATTAACGCTGTGTTTTCTTCAAGTAACGGTGGAATCATTGAATCCGACTATAATGCGTGGGGAAAAGCTTCGAATCCTTACTTTCAAGTGAAAACTGATCCGTACGATCCTCAAACAAAATGGTCACTAACAATTCAAAAACAGCAAATTGACCTATCTGCAAAAGACTTGAAAAATCCAGACGCTTGGTGGAACCAGACAAAAGAAGCGGATGAAAAAATCGCAGGCAAAATTAAAGCCCAAATGCAAACGGAGACTCAATTTAAGGGAAAAGAGATTAAAATTGTTGGCATTTCTAAAGTAAATCTTTATCAATTAACATCAGGTCAGCGCATGAGCAAAGGAGATATCAGTGTAACCTACGTGGTGAAAGGTGAAGTAGACCAAGACAATAAGCTTGCGGTTAAAACGTGGAATCGAGTCGGAGAAAAAGCAGATAATATTCGATTTATGCTTGACGGCACTCGTTTTAAAAGCCTGATGGTCACTAAACAAGATCCAATTGGAGAAACGATCACTATTGAAGGAAAAGGAAATGGACATGGAGTTGGCTTAAGTCAATTCGGAGCGAATGCGATGGCTGCTCAAGGAAAATCATATACGGATATACTGAACTTTTACTATCCGGGAGTTAGCTTAGTCTCTCACTACACAGATAAATACCTTCGAATTACGGTTCCAGAGCCAGCTCAAGTGAATCCAATCAAGGCTGGTGACAGCAAACTATCAGGAACAGCTGAACCTAATTCGACTATTTACGTAAAAGTATGGCCGGATACGATTGCGACAGGAAAAACAGATGCTGCAGGGAATTTTTCGTTTGACGTGCCAAAACAAGAAGCAGGAACTATGCTTCACGTACTAGTCAAAGGTCAAGGCGGCTACAGTAAGTATACTAAAATTTATGTGCAGTCTGATACAGCCCCTGAAGCAGCAAAAGTAAATGAGTTAAGTGATGGAGATACACAACTAACGGGAACAGCAGAGCCGAACTCGACCATCTACGTGAAAATATGGCCGGATATTATTGCGACAGGAAAAACGGATAATGCAGGAAACTTTTCGATTACGATTCCAAAGCAGCCAGGGGGAAAACAGCTTCACGTATTAGTGAAAGGTCAAGGGGGCTACAGCGCGTATACCAAACTATTTGTGCAAACGGACAAAGCTCCGGAAGCAGCAAAAGTCAATGCTATTTCCAGTCAGGATACTAAGATTACGGGAATTGCGGAGCCAAACTCGACGATCTATGTAAAAGTATGGCCAGATATCATTGCGACAGGAAAAACAGATAATGCAGGGAACTTTTCAATTGCCGTGCCCCAGCAAAAATCTGGAACGCTGCTGCATGTACTAGCGAAAGGTCAAGGCGGTTACAGCACGTATACGAAAGTGACGGTAAAATAAAAGAATACGAGATTTTCAGCATAAGAAAAAAGCATGCCAGCGGCATGCTTTTTTCTTACTTTGCTACTCTTACATTCGTTCTTCTCGCCCGATATAACAAATATAAAGCAATGGCTGCACCTAGTGAATCAACAGCTACATCTATAATCCGACCATCTCGGCCGATAATAAACGCCTGATGCACTTCATCTATAAATGCAAACGCAGCTACACACAGCCATGCTTTTATGTAACGATAGTTTTGCTTTTTTAAATTCCAGTAAAAAAGTAAGCCTAGCATGCCGAAAAAAGAAAGGTGGGCAATTTTTCGCACAATGAACTCAACGTTAAAGCCGTAGCTGTAGGCTGTGAAAAATTCACTGCCAGGGTGCAGTACAGACCAAAGCGTAGCGCTGTGATCCCAAACGGATGGATTCGTCCAGCTAGAAGGATCCGTTACTTGCAAATGTGGAGTGTGGGAGAACTTTGAAATAGATAATAGCAAAAGAACTAATAAAACACGTTTTAAGATCATTAAAAAACTCTTTTCTCTACAAAATTTTCACTTAATGATAAAAAAAGATGATGAAAAATGCAAGGAATTAGTTAGAGTATATAACTCAATAGGGTCTTATTGGCTATATTTTAATTAGGTAAAATTTACTATTTATCGGGATTTTTTTCAGTGGAAAAGCAATAAAGAAGGCAATGGTTGCGTTTTCAATATAACAAACAAAAATTCTTATTTTTATCAGAAATTTAAAAATAAATAATTCTCTAGGCTCAATAAATGCAAGGGTTTGACTGATAAAATAGGTTTTGCGGAATTAATTGGAATAAAATTCTTTTAAATGAAAATAGATCTAATTATTATAAAAAATTAGTATACAGTTATAACGTTTATCATGATAAGAAAAGACTATTTCAGATACAAAAAACGTCATAATAAGAAGAAATTTAGTCATTTGATAATTTTCGACAAAATAAGACGTTGAAGGGTTAATATGCCTATGGTAGTATTTCATAAGTATAAACTAGTTCATATAGCTTATTTGGAGGAGAAGGAGGTTATAAAAAATGATTGATCTTCACTGTCATATTTTGCACGGTATTGACGACGGTGCTAAAACCATAGAAGACAGCTTACAAATGGCAAAGCAAGCAGTAAGTGAAGGAATTCATACCATTGTTGCAACTCCTCACCACCAAAATGGCCAATACACAAATGAAAAAAATGAAATTATACAGCGAGTGGAACGATTAAACATTCATCTGCATCAAGAAAATATCCCTCTTACGATATTACCAGGTCAAGAGTCTCGTATATATGGAGAAATTATTAAAGACTATCAAGATGGTAAGATACTCACTTTAAATCAAACAGATAAATACCTGTTTTTAGAACTGCCGTCCAGCCAAGTGCCGAAATTCACAGAAAAATTAGTCTATGATATCCAATCGAAAGGGCTAACACCTATTATTGTTCATCCTGAGCGAAACAGCCGGCTTATAGAAGATCCAGATATTTTATACAAGCTGGTGAACAAAGGAGTTCTCACTCAAGTTACAGCATCCAGCTTAACAGGAAGATTCGGCAAAAAAATCAAGAAATTTTCTATGGATTTAATACAAGCAAACTTAACTCATATGATTGCTTCTGACGCACACAATCTATCAGGAAGAAACTTCTACATGCAAGAAGCAAGCGAGTTGATTTCATCTGAATATGGAATTGACACGTTATACATGTTTCATGAAAATGCAGAAGCTGTTATAAAAGGATACGTTTGTTTTCAAGATACGCCCCAGCAAGTGAAGAAGAAAAAGTTTTTAGGGATCTTTTAAAAGACAGAATTCCTGACAGCTTTCTTCTTTTTTTAGTGAGGGTGGATTAATATTCAATAAAAGTTACAAATATTAAAAAATGGTGATATCTCCTAACCACTATCAAAGGAGATACTCGGCTGTACTGTGGGTGCTCACACACCTTAGACACGATTGTTGTCAAGAGTATGGTGTGAGGACGGGTTAGATGCCCAAAATTTAATTATGTAAATACTTATGAAAGAGCTGTATATGTGTAGCTCTTTCATAAGTATTTACATCTCGTACATACCTAAATCAGTAAATAAAAAGAGAGAATGAGGGATGATGAATTGATGAAAAAAGTAAAAAAAGCAATTATTCCAGCAGCTGGACTCGGAACACGCTTCCTCCCAGCTACAAAAGCGATGCCAAAAGAAATGCTTCCAATTGTTGATAAGCCAACGATTCAATACATCGTTGAAGAAGCGATTGCTTCAGGAATCGAAGATATTATTATCGTAACTGGTAAAGGCAAAAGAGCAATTGAAGATCATTTCGATTTTGCGCCTGAGCTGGAAAATAATCTAGTTTCAAAAGAGAAGTTCGATATTTTAGAAAAAGTACAGCAATCATCGAACGTAGAAATTCATTACATTCGCCAAAAAGAACCAAAAGGATTAGGACACGCGGTATGGTGTGCACGTAAATTTATTGGTGACGAACCTTTTGCTGTGCTGCTTGGTGATGACATTGTACAAGCGGAAACACCATGTCTTCGTCAGCTGATGAATGAATACGAACAAACGTTATCTTCAGTAATCGGCGTTCAAACGGTGCCTGATAACCAAACGCACCGATACGGAATTGTTGATCCGGTTTCAAACGACGGGCGCCGTCATCAAGTAAATACTTTTGTTGAAAAGCCAGCGGCAGGTACGGCACCTTCTAATCTAGCAATCATGGGACGCTACGTATTTACTCCTGAAATCTTTAAATTTTTAGAAGAACAAGAAGTAGGAGCCGGCGGTGAAATTCAATTAACGGATGCTATTCAAAAATTAAACGAAATTCAGCGTGTATTTGCGTATGATTTTGAAGGCAAACGTTATGATGTTGGAGAGAAGCTAGGGTTTATTGAAACGACGATTGAATTTGCACTGCAGCACCCAGAGTTAAAAGAAAGTTTACTAGAAATCATGGATAATCTAGTGAAAAAAGAAGCGGACAATAAAGTAACTGTTGAGTGATTAGAAGGGGTGAATGAAGTTGCCAGTGATTGCTGAACCAAAAACAGAAGCTGCTGTCCAAGCACCCCCAGTAGAGAAAAAAGTAAATCCTAACAATAAAAAAGGATACCTTTTTTCGAAAAGATGTATCGATGTAATCGGAGCATTGGCAGGACTGCTTGTACTATTAATTGTTTTTATTGTGATTGGTCTATTAATTAAAATAGAAGATCCCACAGGTTCGATTTTCTTTTCACAGAAGCGTGTAGGTAAGAATGGCAAAGAATTTAACATGTACAAGTTTCGTTCCATGGTATCAGATGCAGAAGCCAAGCTAGCTGAATTACTTCAGCAAAATGAAGCAACGGGTGCCATGTTTAAAATGAAAAACGACCCGCGAGTAACTAAAATAGGAAGATTTATTCGGAAAACAAGTATTGACGAACTTCCTCAGTTATTAAACGTGTTAAAAGGTGATATGAGTCTAGTGGGTCCACGGCCGCCGCTTGTAAGAGAAGTCAATGAATATACCGAATATCAAAAACAGCGTTTGCTCGTAACGCCTGGCTGTACAGGGTTATGGCAAGTCAGCGGAAGAAGCAACGTTGGTTTTGAAGAAATGGTTGAATTAGATTTAACGTATATGACAACACGGTCTTTAAAGACGGATATTACGATTATATGCCGAACGGTTCTATTGCTGTTTGGTTCAAAAAATGCTTATTAACCAAAGGAAAGCTGGTGTCTTAAAATGAACAAAAATTCAAAAATTTATGTAGCTGGCCACAGAGGACTTGTTGGTTCAGCTATCGTACGAAAATTACAGGAAAAAGGCTATAACAATTTAGTATATCGCACAAGTGCTGAGCTAGATTTACGAGACAAACCGCAAGTCGACGCATTTTTTGCAGAAGAAAAGCCAGAATTTGTTTTCTTAGCAGCGGCTAAAGTAGGCGGTATTGTGGCAAACAATGAATATCCTGCAGAATTTATTCACGATAACTTATTAATTCAATCAAATATTATTGATGCAGCATATCGTAATAACGTAGAAAAACTATTGTTCTTGGGAAGCACATGTATCTATCCAAAACTAGCGCCTCAGCCTTTAAAAGAAGAATACTTATTAACAGGTGCGCTTGAACCAACAAATGAACCGTATGCGATTGCTAAAATTGCTGGTATTAAAATGTGTGAATCGTATAATCGCCAGTACGGCACAAAATACATTTCAGCTATGCCTACGAACCTTTACGGTCCCAACGATAACTTTGATCTTCATACATCACATGTTCTTCCTGCACTGCTTCGCAAGTTCCACGAAGCGAAAGAAAGCAATGCGCCGTTTGTTGAAATGTGGGGAACAGGTACACCAAAACGTGAATTCCTATATTCAGATGATTTAGCAGATGCGTGCGTGTTCTTAATGAATACATACGAAGGCAATGAAATCGTCAATATTGGTGTGGGAGAAGATATTACGATTAAAGAGCTTGGAGAAAAAGTAAAAGCAGTTGTCGGTTATGAAGGGGATATTCAATTTGATACGTCAAAACCAGACGGCACGCCTCGTAAACTAGTAGACGTAACAAAGCTGAACGGTCTTGGCTGGAAAGCAGAAACTGTTCTAGAAGACGGCCTTCAAAAAGCATATCAATGGTTTCTAGATAATGAACTAGCTGCAGCAAAATAAATAAAAATTTTCAATTTAATAGATGAAAAATACAAAATAACAGTTGATATATATGGAGGATAAGATGAAAACAGCATTAATTACAGGTGTAACAGGACAAGACGGATCATATTTAGCAGAATTATTACTAGAAAAAGGTTACGAGGTTCACGGATTAATTCGTCGCAGCTCTTCTTATAATCAAGAACGTCTAGAAGATCTTTTAACAGAAGAAGCAGCAAGCGCATTATTAAACAACTCAAACTTCCACCTTCACTACGGTGACGTAACCGATGCACTAAACGTTACACGTATCATTGGTGACATTCAGCCAGATGAAATTTACAACCTAGCCGCACAGTCACATGTACGCGTATCTTTTGATATGCCTGGATATACATTAGACGTTGATGCAAAAGGTACGTTAAACATTCTTGAAGCTGTACGTATTTTAGGGTTAACAGATAAAACGCGTGTGTACCAAGCTTCTACTTCTGAACTGTACGGGAAAGTACAAGAAGTGCCGCAAAAAGAAACAACACCTTTCTACCCGCGTTCTCCATACGGTGTAGCGAAAATTTACGGCTTCTGGATTACAAAGAACTACCGTGAATCTTATAATATGTTTGCTGTAAACGGTATTTTATTTAACCATGAATCAGAGCGCCGAGGTGAAACGTTTGTAACGCGTAAAATCACCCTTGCTGCTTCACGTATCGCACAAGGTAAACAGCAAAAATTAACGCTAGGAAACTTAGATTCTTTACGTGACTGGGGTTACGCAAAAGACTATGTAGAATGCATGTGGTTAATTCTTCAGCATGATAAGCCGGAAGACTTTGTTATTGCAACAGGTGAAATGCACTCAGTACGTGAATTTGTACAGCTTGCATTCAAACAAACTGGTATTGAAATTGAGTGGAGTGGCGAAGGGTTAGAAGAAAAAGGAACAAACAAAGCAACGGGTGAAGTCATTGTAGAAATTGATCCTAAATTCTTCCGTCCAGCAGAAGTGGATCAATTATTAGGAGATCCGACTAAAGCGAAGACGTTATTAAAGTGGAATCCAACTAAGACTTCATTCGAAGAACTAGTTCGTATTATGGTGGAAGCGGATATGAAGAAGGTTGAGAGTGAAGAGAAGATTAAGGTGATGTTTGATTGATTTTCAATTGTGAAATCTTGTGGCATTTTAGTATGTCACAAGGTTTTTATATTTTTATATAAAAATTGAACTGTATTTCACAGCTTATGAATAGTTGCATTGATATAACATAGTTTACAATTTTTAAGTATTAAAATATTAGCAATTGGATAATTACAGTGGGGAGTATTTAGAGTATGGAAAGAAGCGTTAGTCAAAATATATCTATTAATAGTCAGAATCAAATTAAAAGTGATAAATTTATTAGAAAAGTAGATAAAAATAAAATTCCTACTTGTAATATTATGGGTGTAAATATTGCAGCTATTAATATGGAGTGGTTGCTATCTTTTTTTAAAGAAAAAATTAAACATAAAGATGGTAATAAACTATCTGGAGATTATATTTGTGTTTCAAATGTTCATACTACAGTACTTTCCTATGAAAATCCTAATTACTGTAGTATACAAAATGAAGCACTAATGGCTATACCAGATGGGGGGCCACTAGCTAGCCTAGGGCGAAAGCGCGGTTTTAAAAGTATGCATAGAATAGCGGGACCTAGCCTTATGGAAGAAATATTTAAAATATCAGTAGAAAATGGATATAGTCACTATTTTTATGGCTCTACTGAAGAAACATTAGAAAAGTTACGTAGTAATTTAGAAACTACGTACCCAGGCATTCTAATTACAGGCTCGTATAGTCCTCCATTTAGATCTTTAACAGAGGCTGAAAATCAAAAAATAGCAAAAAATATCAATGCAACTGAATCTCACTTTATATGGGTAGGCTTAGGAGCGCCAAAACAAGAAAAATGGATGGCTGAGAATCAAGGAAATATAAAAGGTTTGATGGTTGGCGTGGGAGCAGGCTTCGATTACTTTGCAGGAAATATTAATAGGGCACCAAGTTGGATGCAAAGTATGAATATGGAGTGGTTATATCGTTTAATACAAGAGCCAAGGCGTTTATTAAGAAGATATATGTATACTAACACTAAATTTCTGTGGTTAACATTTGTAAGAAAAAAATAGTTACAGTATCTTCCCAAATGAAATTAAAATTCACATTTAATAGTATAAAAAAGGAAATGAGTACTTTGAATATCTTAAAAAAGCTGAAAGTATTAAGGTGTAATCTTTTATTAATGAAGCATAGAAATGTTTCATTGGGTCAGGGATCAACTTTTGGGCGCGGAACAGTGTTTTATTCTCCCAATCAAACAAACATAGGTGATAATGTATATATTGGGAAATATTGTTCTTTAGAAACAGATATTGAAATTGCAAATGATGTTTTAATAGGGAACAATGTAGGTATAATTGGAAAATATGATCATGATTATAGCTATATTGGAAAAAGTATTAAAGATAGTCCATGGATAGGTGACTATAACTATGAATTTAAAGGAAAAGGTTTAAAAGTTATCATTGAAAATGATGTATGGATTGGCTACGGGACCATAATAGTTAGTGGAGTGAAGATTGGAAGGGGATCAATTATCGCAGCTGGTAGTGTAGTTACTAAAACTATAGATCCATATACTATTGTTGGAGGGAATCCAGCTAAAATAATTTCAAGACGTTTTAGTGCAGAAGATATTATAGAACATGAATTACTTTATAAATCTAATAAAGCTTAGGTAGTTATAAAGATTGAGTGGTGGAGACATGAAAATAGGAGTACTTGTTACAAGTATCAGTAATTTTGGGAAAAATGGATTTTATAACTCCCAGGAAATAGGGTTAGCTAAGGAGTTAGATCATTTATTCAATAAAGTTACTATATATAAATTAATCCCTAAAGAGGAAAAACTCACTTTTGAAAAAGTTGTGGGCTGTAATAATACAACGTTAAAATTAATACCCTCTAAAAATTTTGGTATAAATGGTTTTATAGACCTTAATCAACTGGACGATAACATAGATGCATTAGTGTATTTTTCAGATACGCAACTTTCTGTTCCTAAAGTTTACAAGTGGTGTACAAAAAATAAAATTAAATTTATACCGTATATTGGTGTAGTTACCAGTCACAGTAATAGCATTCTAAAAAAGAAAGTTATAGATTTTATGTTTAAGCGAAATATTCAAATCTACAGAGAAAGTCAATGTATTGTAAAAACCCCATCTGTAGTAGAAGAATTAAAAAAATATGGAGTGAAAAACTGCAAGGTTGCTCCAGTAGGATTAGATATAAGTTTATTAAATGAAAAATATGCTGAAAGTTCAATTGTAGACTTAAAAAATAAGTGGGGATTTAAGAACAATGAAAATATAATATTATTTATAGGTAGGCTTGTTACTGAAAAGCAACCTTTTAAGCTCTTGAAAGTGTTCATGAAAATTCATGAAAAAGATCCAACTTACAAACTTGTAATAGTTGGAGATGGCTTATTGCTTGATGAAATTTGTCAATTTATCAGTAACAAGGGATTAAACTCTGCTATTAAAATAATTAAAAAAATACCCAATGATCAGATTTGGGAGTTATATAGAATTTCAAACGCTTTCGTTAACTTAAATTCCCAGGAGATATTTGGGATGGCTATTCTAGAAGCTATGTATTATGAGTGTAAGGTTGTAGCAATAGAAGCACCTGGACCAAGTTTCATTTTAGAAAATAAAATAGACGGTATTTTGTGTGAAACAGAACAAGATATTATTGATGGTGTGTTTTATTGTGATTTGAATATAACTTCAAAAGCACATAGAAAAGTTTTAAAGAATTTTACTTGGGAACCTGTAGCAGAAACAATAGATAAATTGGTAAGGTCGTGTTAATATGGACAACGATTTATGGATTAAGAAAAAGTTAGTATCTCAGTATAGGAAGTTGAAATTAAAATTAGACTATATCGATGCTAATATCATTTCAGAATCTAGGGGCAATACAAAAATTGAAGAAAATATCTATTCTAAAGAACCGTTTATGTGTGTGCGCTTAGGGGCAGTAGAGGCCCGCTGTATTGATAAATGGATGAAAGGGGAAAAATTCACGGAAGAAAATATAGATCAAATTCATTATGCCGCGGGGGTATTTCCACAAGAATTTGAGATTGTACATGAATTTTGTGAGTTATATGCTGAATCAATAAAAAGTGCTGATATGATAGGGGTATGGAGCGTAAAGAGTGAGAAAAAGATTATTAATAGGTTTTGTCCTTCTGCACAGCTTGTACCACTTAAGTCTATAGAACCATATTATCATCAACAACCATGGAGTAAGGCCTTAAAAGGAAAGAGAGTTCTCGTAATACATCCTTTTGTTGAGAGCATAGAAAGACAATATGAAAATAGAGAAAAGTTATTTAAAGACAACAAAGTACTCCCAACCTTTAAGGAATTAATTTTAATAAGGGCTGTACAAAGTAATGCAGGTGCTAAATCTGAATTTACTTCATGGTTTGACGCCTTAGAATCAATGAAAAGAAAAATTGAGCAGTCTGAATTTGATATAGCTATCATTGGTGCTGGGGCATACGGTCTGCCTTTGGCATCTTATATAAAATCTTTAGGAAAACAAGCTATTCAAATGGGAGGATCCACCCAAATTTTGTTCGGTATAAAAGGAAAACGATGGGATAATCATTCTTATATATCTGAGTTATACAACGATAATTGGGTTAGGCCCACTGCTAAAGAAACTCCACCTAAGATAAATAAGGTTGAAGGTGGTAGCTACTGGTAATATATAATTATTAGTTATTCAGTCTAATTAATAGTTGTATACATGTTCACAGTAAAGGAGAATAATTTAGTTGTGAAAAAGAGTTCTGAAAGTATGGTAGCGCATAGTTTTAATAAAATATTATTTATATATGTATTTATTATATATAGCTCCTGCTTTTCAAAGTTTGGTACTTACAATATAGGTCTTTTGGACACCTTTGAAAAATATGGTAGATATACAATTTATTTGCTTACTTTTGTTGCATTCGTTACAATAGCGAATGGATTGGTTAAGTATAAAGGGTTAAATCAATGGATAATATTTTTATGGTTTATATTTATTATATCAATAATTGTCTCTACAAATCCTTTTGGAACTATATTCCTAATAAGTAACTTATTGATAATAATTTTTTGGGCATATTGGTCAACTATAAAATTTACTTTAAAAGAATTTTATGAATTGTTAACGACGGCCTGTTTGTTTATAGTTATTTTGCAAGTTTATTTTATGATAGTATATCCTCAATATGCTTACAGCACATATCTACAGGAATCTATATTCTCTGGTACATTCTATCAAAAAAATAATACAGCTATCTTCATGGCTTTTTCTGTAATAGTGGCTCTATGCAACTTTCTTTATAATAAAAATAAAATAGTTCGGTTACAATGTATATTCGTTGGATTAATAGCTATTTATTGCATGGTAGAAGTTAAAAGCGTAACATCATTAGTTTCTTGTACCATAGCTTGTTTGCTTACAATACTTTTCAGTCAAAGAAGACATATTATAAATTTTATATTACTTGGTTTAGCTATCAATTCAACATTTATTTATATGCTTTTAAATAAAAACGGTTTATTAGGAAGTATATTAGTTGATTTGGGAAGAGATAGTTCTTTAACTGGAAGGTCTTCAATGTGGGAATCACTATTTTTATTAATTGAAAAGAAACCGCTTTTTGGTTATGGTTACGATACATTTTGGATATATAACTTAGATTTACGGCGTTATGTAGTTAACAATGCAGGTGGAGCACATAATGGCATAATAGAGTTGTTGTTAGGTATAGGAATTGTAGGAACTATATGGTTTTTTGTATTGTGGATTAAGTATGGGCATCAATTGAGTAACATACTTGTAAAGGGAAATAGAGGAATGCAGTTTCAATACGCTTATATGATACTATTATTATTTTATATAATATCAGAAAGAACTTTTGGCAGTAGTAGCTATCAGACTCTAATTTTTGCTTGGTGTATTATTAGTACCGTGGATAAAACTAAAGTTAAATCAAAGGAATTAAGTATATGATGATAATAAGAATCTCTGGTGGACTAGGAAATCAAATGTTCCAGTACGCTTTTTATAAGTATTTACAAAAAAAAGGTTATCAACCTTTAATAGATATTAATGATTATAAGCAAATTCAATATCATAATGGGTTTGAATTAGGTAAAGTATTCAGTATCGCAGCTGAATACGCAGATCTAAATGAGGTCAAAAAGTTAGCTTTCTTTAAACAAGGTTTACTTTGTAAAATTTATAGAAAGATTTTTAAAAGTGAATTAAGAAAAAAAACAGAAGTGACTTCTTATGATAACAGTGTAAATTTCTCAAAAGGAAATTTTTATTTAGACGGTATATGGCAAGACCCTACAATTGTAGAAAATGTAAAAGATGAATTAATGATAGATTTTCAATTTAGAATTAACAATATGAGTCGAGAATGCAGAGATATGGCAGAAAATATTACAAAATGTAATTCGGTTAGTGTACATATTCGACGAGGAGATTATTTGAATAGTGCGAAATTTGTTGATATTTGTGATAAAAAGTACTATATAGATAGTATTAACTACATAAGAAAGCAGCAGAGTGATGCATCGTTCTTTGTTTTTTCTGACGATATACAGTGGTGTAAAGAAAACCTTGAACATTTATCCAATAATATTACTTATGTCAATTTCAATAGAGGTAAGAATAGTTATCTAGATATGTATTTAATGACACTATGTAAACATAATATTATCGCTAATAGTACTTTTAGCTGGTGGGGAGCATGGTTAAATGCTAACTCTAATAAGTTAGTTATTTGTCCCAAGAAATGGGATGCTTCTGGTAGAGACTTATCTTTTAAAAAATGGATAAAATTATGAAGGAAGTTTACTATAGATGAATGTTGAGTATATTTTAAAGAAATTCAAACAATTTTCTTTTGGCCAAATCTTTGTATTTGCTATTGGTTTAATCACTATTCCTGTGTTGACTAGAATTGTCTCCCCTGAGGATATGGGTAAATATTCTTTATTTGATACAGCTAGCCAGTTATTTCAAGCCTTGGTTATCCTTGGGTTGGATCAGTCCTATATTCGTTTTTATAACGAAGAAAATGAAAAAGCCAAAAGTAAATTGTTGCAAGTTTGTACAATTATTTCAATATGTGCTTTATTATTGATTGGAACAGTAGCGGTATTGTTCTATAAGCAGATATCATATTTTATAGTTGGGAAAGAATCGCTTCTTATTTACTTATTATTAGTTTTTCAAGTGCTTCTACTTATCTTGTATAGATTCACCACATCTCAAATTAGAATGAATCAACGAGCTATATTATTTTCTCTTCTTCAGAGCATTCAAAGGTTATGTTACATCGGATTTGCATATTTATTTTTTATGAAAGGTAACGCTGACTATTTAATCTTAATTTTTGGGTGTATTTTCTCTTATATAGTAACTGTAGCATGGGGGATTTTTTCAGAAAAAAGAGTTTGGGCTTTGAATCATAAGCTGAAAATGCGTACTAACCTTAAGGAAATTATGATGTATGGATTGCCATTTGTATTCACTTCAGCTTTAACTTGGATATTTCAATCAATAGATAAAGTAATGATTAATTTATACTGGAATTATCACGAAGTTGGTATATTCAGTGGTGCGCTAAATATAGTGAAGTTATTAAATATATTCCAATCAGCATTTACTATAAGTTGGGTACCTATTGTATATGAATATTATAAAAAGAATCCTAACAATACTAGCTTTTATATTACTGCCAATAGGATTGTCTCTTATATTATGATTTTATTATCCACCTGTCTTATAATTTTTAAGGATATTATTATACACTTTTTAGGGGATGAGTATTCTCAAGCAGCATTTGTATTTCCGTTTCTTTTACTTATGCCTATTATGTATACTATTTCCGAGACTACTAGTTTAGGTATTAATTTTTCTAAAAAATCATATTACCATGTAATTATTTCAGCGATTGTTGCTGTATGTAATATTATAGGTAATTTTATTTTAGTTCCCAAACATGGAGCTCTTGGTGCAGCTATTGCAACTGGAATATCCTATTTTGTGTTTTTTTTACTAAGAACGTTTATTTCTAACAGATTATTCAAAGTTAATTACAATCTATGGAGCCTTATGCTAAGTATATGTATTATGTATAGTTATTGTTTTTATGCGAGTTTTCATAGTAATCAGTTTATTTTCTATGCTATCGGGTGTATAACTCTTTTAATCCATACCTTAATTTTTAAAGACGTTATTAAGTTAGGTTGGAATTATATTCAGAAAAGAAGTAATTAGTATATAGAAAACAAAACTGAGAAAAGGTGAATTTAAATGATTAAAAAATTATATAATTTAATGTATTATGCCAGAACACATAGTAGTGATACTTTTTATAAAGTAATTAAGAAGTTGTGTATTAGTGCAGTAGAAAATTTATTTCCAATTGTTTCGATTTTTTATAATTATGAACAGAATAGAAAAATTAATTTAACTGATAAGCAAATCATTATTTCTTTGACTAGCTATTCAATAAGGTTAAATAAAGTCCATTTAACGATAAAAACTTTATTGAGACAAACGCACCGCATAGATAAAATAATCTTATGGGTCTCTAATGAGGAATATAAAAAAATTAATGATCTTCCGAAGAAAATTCTGAAATTACAAAGATATGGTTTGCAAATAAAGTTATGTGAAGATTTAAAGTCGCATAAAAAATATTACTATACTCTACTAGAAAATCCTGATGCTATCACCATAACAGTAGATGACGACACGTATTATCCAGAAGATTTAATTGAAACTTTAATAAAAGGTCATTTAAAGTACCCTAAATCCATTTGTTGCTTGCGTGGTCATTACATAAATTTAAACAAAGAACTTAACGTAGATAATTATGATAAATGGAATATGGAGTACGAAGGTGAAATTAAAGAAAGTATATTTATTTGTCCTACAGGTTGTCAAGGTGTTTTGTACCCACCAGGTGCTTTAAATAGAGAAGTGTTTAATATTGATAAATTTAAGATGTTATGTCCAAAAGCGGATGACTTATGGTTGAAAATTATGGCTTTAAAAAACACTACATCCTCAGTGTTGTTAAGAGAAAGAGCGATACCTTTTGCAACAATAAAAGGTTCTCAAGGTATATCTTTAGAAAAGCAAAATAACGGAAATAAAGAAAATGATATTCAATTGAAGCACTTGTTAGAAAACTATCCCGAAGTTATTAAAGTTTTACGAAATCATTATGATAAAAGTCATCTAGAGAATTTAAATAAAAAGGATAAAATTCTACTCTGATATTACAAACAAAATATAAAAGCTTTTTAGCATACTTCAATAGGAGTCATACTCTCTATAAATATTAGTTTGTTAAAGTAAGTTTCAGTCCTATGCATAAGGCATTTTTAAAGATCTTGGTTAATCCTATAGATAATAGATATAACAGAAAAGGGGGAACAAAATTGAAAATATCAGTAGCAGGCACAGGTTATGTAGGTTTAGTAACGGGGGTTTGCTTAGCAGAAAATGGACATCATGTTATGTGTGTAGACATAGACGATAAAAAAGTATCATTAATGGAGGCTGGCATCTCGCCAATCTATGAACCAGGACTTGAAGAGTTAATGAATAATAATATGGAGCGTTTGCACTTCACAACAGACTATCAGTCGGCTTATAAAGATGCAGACGTTATTTTTATAGGTGTTGGTACTCCGGAAAAGTCTGATGGCTCAGCAAATTTGAGTTACGTGTATGGGGTAGCGGAGCAAATTGCTTCAAGCATTGAAAAAGACTGCGTAGTAGTAGTGAAATCAACAGTGCCAATTGGTACAAATGACAAAATTGAAAGCTTAATTAAATCTCAGTTAAAACATGATGTGAATGTATATGTTGCTTCCAATCCAGAATTTTTATCTCAAGGAACAGCTGTAAAAGATACATTGCATACCTCGCGAATTGTGATTGGAGTAGAAGAAGCAGTTGCTGGAGATGTATTAAAGGAAGTGTATCAAAATTTTGAAGCTCCTATTGTTGTAACGAATAGAAAAAGTGCTGAAATGATTAAATATGCATCTAATGATTTCTTAGCGTTAAAAATCTCATTTATCAATGAAATTGCAAATTTGTGTGAGATTATTGGCGCGGACATTGAAGATGTGGCGCTAGGTATGGGGTACGACGGCCGTATTGGAAATAAGTTTTTAAATGCAGGAATTGGTTACGGGGGATCTTGTTTCCCGAAAGATACCAAAGCATTGCACTGGCTAGCGAATTTCCATGATTACGAGTTAAAAACGGTAAAAGCTGCAATTGATGTAAATGAAAATCAAAAGCTTAAGCTTATTAAAAAATCTCGCAAATATTTTGATAGTTTAAAAGGATTAAATGTAGCTGTGCTTGGTTTAACTTTCAAACCTGGAACGGATGATTTGCGAGAAGCACCTACGCTTGTGAATATTCCGCTTATGTTAGAAGACGGAGCAAATGTAAAGGCATGGGATCCAATTGGAATTGATAACTTTAAGAAAGTGCATCCGGAAGATGTGACGTATTGTTATTCAATTGAAGAAACGCTGAAAGATGCAGATGTTTGTTTTATCTTTACAGAGTGGGATCAAGTAAAGCACTTTGATTTATCAAACTACAGCAAACTAATGAAAAATCCAATTGTTATTGACGGTCGAAACTGCTACGACTTAGAACGTGTAAAAGATGCAGCTATGGTGTACGACTCTATTGGAAGAGAGACAATTCATAACCTAGAAGTTTCATTAATTTAATGATGTAAGTCTGAAATGAATTTAAAATAAACTACAAGCAAGAGCTGCAAAGAAGCAGGTCTTTTTTTATTGGAGGGAAATAAATGAAACTTGTATTGTTATCGGGTGGATCTGGTAAGCGTCTATGGCCGTTATCAAATGATACGCGTTCAAAACAGTTTTTAAAAGTATTAGAAGGACGAGAAGGACAGAAAGAGTCAATGGTTCAGCGCGTTTGGAATCAAATTGAAGCGGTTGGTTTAAATGAATCAACGGTCATTGCTACTTCTAAGCTTCAGCGTGATATGATCAGCAGCCAAGTAGGAACGGATATTCCGTTAATTATCGAACCTGAGCGCCGCGATACGTTTCCGGCCATTGCTTTAGCTGCTTCTTATCTTCATTGTGAAGAGCAAACATCTGAAGATGAAATCGTTGTCGTGCTCCCGGTTGATCCGTACGTTGAAGACGGGTTTTTTGAGCGAGTTAAAGATTTAGAAAGTGTGCTTCGTGATTCAAAAGCTGATTTAGCTTTAATGGGTGTGACACCTACGTATCCTTCATCTAAATACGGATATATTGTGCCGGAAGGAAGCGTAGAAGAAAATAATTATTTTACAGTAGATCGTTTTACAGAAAAGCCGAGTGAAGAAGTAGCAGTTGGTTTAATTAATCAGCGTGCTCTTTGGAACTGCGGCGTTTTTGCATTTCGTTTAGGCTATTTGCTTCAAATTTTACAAGAAAAAAATCTGCCACTGTCTTTTGAAAAACTGCACAGTGAATATGCTGAGCTGCCAAAGATTAGTTTTGACTATGAAGTTGTGGAAAAGGCAAATCACATTGTGGCACTTCCATACAGCGGCTACTGGAAAGATCTCGGGACGTGGAATACGTTAACTGAAGAAATGGCAACATCTCAAATTGGAAAAGGCGTATTAACGGATGACTCAGATAATACGCATTTAGTAAATGAATTAGATATTCCAGTCACGGTCTTAGGCGTAAAAGATGTCGTTGTTGCAGCTAGTCCAGATGGAATTTTAGTTGCAGATAAAGCGTCTAGTCCTAAGATTAAAGAAATTATCGGCGACTGGAATTATCCTCCTATGTACGAAGAACGTCTTTGGGGCTGGTCACGCGTATTGGATTATGCAAAGTATGATGAAGAAACTGAAATGGTCACAAAACGTATTCATATTTCTAAAGGTAAGAACTCGACGTATCACTATCATAATTTACGTGATGAAGTATGGACGATTGTACGAGGAGAAGGAGAGCTTGCGCTTGATGACTACATTCGCCGCGTAAAAGCAGGGGACATTGTTCACTTGCCGGCTGGTAAAAAACATGGAATTCATGCGTTAACTGACCTTGAATTTATTGAAGTCCAAACGGGAAAAGTCATTTCAAATGACGATACTATTCGCCTTGTTTATGATTGGAACGATGTGATCAAACAATTCCAATCGTCAAGACCGCAGGTGATTTTATAAGAGATAGAAGCTTAGAGAAAGTTAAAGCTTCTATTTTTTTATGATCATAGTGAGGAGGTGCTTCTGGTTGAAAACAATTGCCTATTACATTTCAGACTACGGATATGGCCATGCGACTAGAAGCACGGCCATTATTCGTGAGTTGTTAAAGCAAAATGAAGCCGTGGAGGTTAATATTTGCCATTCGTTTGCGCTTGAATTTTTACAGCAATCTTTTAAACATGAACCCCGTGTTACGTTTCGAGAAGTAGCAACAGACGTCGGTTATGTTTTAAAAGAAAATTCATTAGAGCCAGATGCAAAACGATTAAACAACACTGTTTCTTCTTACGTCTCCGAATTCTCTACGAAGCTGAATCAAGAAATGTGCTTTATGAAAGAAAAGAACGTTTCCTTTGTGATTTCTGATATTTCTCCATTAGGAATTTCAAGTGCTGCTGCTTTGAATATTCCTTCTCTTGGCTTATCAAACTTCACGTGGTATACGGCGTATGAAGGACTGATTGAAGAACAGTTGCTGTCATTTCTACATGAGCAGTACAAGCAAATGACGTATGATTTTTCTCTTGCATGCAGTAACGAGCCTCGCTGGGGTATTGAAGAGAATCAAAGATTCGGTTTCTATTCCCGAAAGATCGATGATTACGAAGTCCAGCGCATTCGTAAAAAAATTGACCCAGAAGGCAATAGTCACATTATCTATTTCGGTTTAGGTATGAAAGTCGATATTGGAACGCTGTCAGAACTTGCGATTTGGCAAAGTCCAAACTGCAAGTTTATCGTTTCATCGAATGTTAATGTTAATCATCCTAATGTTTATCATATTCCAACGAATGCAGTGGAAACGCAGCACTATGTAGCAGCAGCTGATCTTGTTTTGACAAAAGCCGGCTGGGGAACGGTTAGTGAAGCGGTTTGTGCGGGCGTGCCGCTGTTAATTACAAACCGCAGCAGCATGAAAGAAGACCGTCATACAATTGATTATTTAGTTCGTCATCAGCTGTGCGACATAATAGAGTGGAAGGAGTTAGAAAGTTTGGTAATAACTCCTTCGCTCATTGAGTCATGCAGACGGCAGAAAATTAATCGGTATAAAAATGAAGCGATGCATATCGCTAAAGAAATAAATAAAAAAATAAAAAGTAAGTAAGGGGTTCATTCAAAACGATGAAAAAAGCACCTATTTTTTTAGCACCTCTTTTTCAAGAGCGAATTTGGGGCGGCAGCGAATTAAAAAAACAGTACGGATATAACATACCTTCTGCTCAAACGGGTGAGTGCTGGGCCATTTCGGCTCATCCAAACGGCCCGAGCGTCGTGCGAGAAGGATATTATACCGGTAAAACGCTAGGTGAGCTTTGGGATGAGCATCCAGAGATATTTGGGCATTTTGATAGTGGAAAGTTCCCGCTATTAACTAAAATTTTAGATGCAAACGAAGATTTATCGATTCAAGTGCATCCAAATGATGAATATGCAAATGAGTTTGAAAACGGTGAATTTGGAAAAACAGAGTGCTGGTATATCTTAGATTGTGATGAAAACGCGACAATGATTTTTGGACATCGCGCACAAAGTAAAGAAGAATTTATGAAGATGGTCGATGAAGGTCACTGGAATGATTTATTACAGCGTGTAAAAATCAAACCCGGTGACTTTTTCTATGTTCCTAGCGGTACGATTCACGCGCTTTGTAAAGGTACACTTGTACTTGAAACGCAGCAAAGCTCAGACACAACTTATCGCGTTTATGATTACAATCGCCGTGATCAGAACGGAAACCTGCGTGAGCTGCACTTGGAAAAGGCAATTGAAGTAACGACTGTTCCTCACATCACATCAAAAGTAGAGCCTGCGTTTATAAAAATGAGCGGTGGATCCATCATTACGTTTGTAGAAGAAGACTATTTTACGGTCTATAAATGGGATGTGCAGACCGAAATGGAACTGATGCAAGATGCACATTTTCTATTAGCAAGCGTCATTGAAGGACACGGAACGCTTTGCACGGAAGAAGGAGAGTATTCTTTGCAAAAAGGCGATCATTTTATTCTGCCTCATGATTTAGATTCATTTAAGATAAAAGGAACGCTTCAGCTTATTTCGTCTCACCCGAATTATAAAGGAAGTCAACATCGTAAAATGGAAAGCACAGCTAGACAAATGGCTAATATTTAATGTACTTGCCACCGAGTTAAAAGAAGATACGATTAGTTCTATGACATTTTCTTTTATCAATGTATTAAAATGTCATATTGAAGACAGCGCATGGTTCGCCATTCGTCCATCCGGAACAGAGTGAAAAGCACTTTTCTATTTTGGAGTGAATAAAGAATCATTAGTTCAAAATGAAAAATATCTAAGAGAAATTGAGCAGTTGGTCGTAAAAAGAGTAAATAAATCGATAGCTTTGTCGATATAAAGACTGAAAGTGAAACTAAGAAATGTAAAGCTTTCATTTAATTTACAAAAGAATATAGTAAATCAAGCTTTTGTCAATTATAATGAACAGTAGATTGAATTTTTAGAAGTTACTAAGTTCGGAGGTCAACTATGGAAGAGACTATTAGTTTGCGAGAGTTGTTTGCAGTGCTTCGTAAGCGTCTTTGGCTTATTGTACTGATTACCATTATCGCAGCAACTGTAAGTGCCGTAATTAGCTTTTTTGTTTTAACACCTGTGTATGAATCGAAAACGCAGATCTTAGTCAATCAAGCAAAAAATGATCAGCAATTATATAGCAATCAAACCGTTCAAACGAACGTGCAGCTTATTAACACGTACAATGACATTATCACAAGTCCGGTTATTTTAGACAAAGTGATTAAAGAATTAAAGCTTGATAAATCTGCTGGAGACTTAAGCGGTCAAATTCAAGTAACCAGTTCTCAAGACTCTCAGGTAGCACAGATTGTCGTACAAGATACAAGCGCGAAGCGTGCAGCTGACATTGCAAATACAACGGCTTCTGTTTTTCAAAAACAAGTGCCTAAGCTTATGAACGTGGACAATGTAAAAGTGCTGTCAAAAGCAGCGCTTGGCGAAAATGCCAGTCCTGTTAAGCCTCAGCCGTTAATGAACATTGCAGTAGGTATTGTAGTGGGATTAATGGTAGGTGTGGGTCTATCGTTCTTACTGGAATACTTAGATAATACGTTAAAAACAGAGCAGGATATTGAAAACATTTTAGAACTTCCTGTTATGGGAGTTATTACAACGATTAAAGATGTACCAAAAGCAACCAACGTACAGCGTCCGGATTTAACTGCTCGCGTACCGCAAAGAGGTGAGACGTTTGGCTCGTAAAACGAAAGAGCAAAGAAATGATAAAATGCTGACGTTAAAAAGACGTCTGCTCGCTCATAACAGCCCGAAAGATCCGGTAGCTGAGCAGTACCGTACGATTCGTACAAACATTCAGTTTTCAGGAACGGATGAAGAGATTAAATCTCTTGTACTGACTTCAAGCGGACCTTCTGAAGGAAAGTCTACAACAGCTGCTAACTTAGCTGCTGTTTATGCACAGCAAGGTTTAAACGTGCTCCTCATTGACGGAGATTTAAGAAAGCCAACTGCACATTACACGTTCCGCCTTGAAAATCATACAGGTCTTACAAATGTTCTAACGAGACAATCATCGCTGGGACAAGCTGTTCAATCTACAGAAGTTCCGAATCTTTATGTGTTAACGAGCGGTCCAATTCCTCCTAACCCTTCTGAACTTCTTGCTTCTAAGCAAATGGGAGAGGTTCTTGATGAGATGAAGGAACGATTTGACATGGTTATTTTTGATACACCGCCGATTTTAGCCGTAGCGGATGCTCAAATTTTAGCGAATCAAGTAGATGCTTCTCTTTTGATTGTAAGCAGTGCAAAAACAGAAAAAGATGCAGCGTTAAAAGCAAAAGAATTGCTAACGCAGGCAAAGTCAAAATTGCTTGGAGCGGTTTTGAATAATCGTAAAATGGAAGAAGGAAATTATTACTACTATTATGGAAGTAATTAACCTATTTTCTTAAATAACAGGCAGGCTTTCTTATAAGGCGTCGAAACCAAAGCGGTTTCGGCGCCTTATTTTTGTTTGCTGTTTTTCAGGCCCCTTTTAGGTTCTGAAAAGCTTCTTTTTTGGCTTAAAAGGTGTTCTGTTCCTAATTTTCCCTTAGCAATTTATATAAGGAAAGAGAGTGTTACATTTACTGAGGTAGAAATTTCGACAAAAAAAGACATAGAAATACTTACTGTAATGTGCTAATATGAATATTGCTTTTGTTAGGTCTTAAGACATATAAAAAGAAGCTTGATATATGAGTAAGATTTTAATTAGCCACCTTTTTCCTATATGCATACAAACTTATTACTTGATAAGATGAATGAAATTATGCTGAAAACAGTTATGTCAGAAGGTCTGACATAGTATAATGCGTTATTTTACGTTTTAGCATGCGTATTGACGTACTGAGGAAAAAGGTATATTACTATATGTATAGAAAAAAGAACGTTTTGAAAGAGAAAAGATAGCTAGTCTGGGCGAATTTATAGGCGCCAACCAGCTTATCGTTCTTTTTTGTTTTTTAGTGCAAAATTTATCTAATGAAGTCAAAATACGGGTAGTGTACGCGGTTTTTAGCGAAAAAGCTCGTACAGACACAACTACATAATAAAGGAGAACATAACATGCAAAAAGTAAGAAAAGCGATTATTCCAGCAGCAGGATTAGGAACACGTTTTTTACCTGCAACAAAGGCAATGCCGAAGGAAATGCTTCCGATTGTAGACAAACCTACTATTCAATATATTATTGAAGAAGCTATTGAATCGGGCATTGAAGATATTATTATCGTAACGGGTAAAGGCAAGCGTGCGATTGAAGATCACTTTGACAACGCTCCTGAGCTAGAACAAAACTTAGCTGAAAAAGGAAAATTTGAGCTGCTGGAGAAAGTTCGCCAGTCTTCAAATGTTGAAATTCACTATATTCGCCAAAAAGAACCAAAAGGATTAGGGCATGCAGTATGGTGTGCACGTAACTTTATTGGCAACGAGCCGTTCGCTGTTCTTTTAGGAGACGATATTGTACAGGCCGAAACACCTTGTCTGC
>Ga0268252_1000505_pt1 | contig 24656 bp, 34 predicted proteins | sample AgamicMgSfrz_FD_200244 | JGI IMG/M metagenome (GOLD analysis project Ga0268252, IMG submission 200244) | Agave microbial communities from Guanajuato, Mexico - Mg.Sf.rz (v2) (version 3) | ecosystem: Host-associated > Plants > Phyllosphere > Phylloplane/Leaf | place: Guanajuato, Mexico | collected... | reverse complement strand
TTTTCATTGAGCTTTTTTGATAAATAAAGGCAGACTAATCCAATACTTAGTACTTTACAAAAAGGAATAAATGCATAGTACGGTGCCATTAGAACAAGAACGAACAAATATGCACTTATAGCAAATATAAGCCAACTTGTTATAAGTAAAAAGCTAGATAAAAACTCCTTCATATACTCCATCCTTTAGAAAAATTTAAAACTATATTGTTTTATCATAGCAGATATACTCTTCTACAAGTCCATTTATTTCTTATAACATTGATTATGTTTACTAAAGATATATATCTTATTCACAGTCATTTATCAGATTAATTAAAGCAAAAATCGATTGTGTAGATACCTTATAATTAATAATCCTATATAAATAATAATGACTGAAAAGAAAAAGGGAGTTCTATAATAATATATACTGCTGGTATTTTCCAGCATACCAAAGCTAATGGTGAACTTATGCGGATATTTTACTATATATTCTCCGTAAGATTCCATTAAATCTTGTTGAGCAAATGGAATAGGATAACCAAACATTGCTACGCTTAGCTCTTCACGTTCATTAATAGTAACTGGCAAGAGAATAGAAATAAGGACTAAAAATACGCTTACAAACAAGAGAAATATCCATATAAATACTCTGTCTAGTAACCCGCTCATTATTTTTGACCTCCTATAACCTTTGGCAGTTCTTATAAAATGATATATATAATCATCAAGTTTTTATTTATGCATTTTGTTTCTTATAACCGGTTTTATATAATTTTTTATATAATAACAGAAGACAAAAAATAGAAAAAATGATATTATATGGTCTGTGTTTTTGAAAATAAAATTTGTGGAGGAAAAGAATGAAAAAGGTTTATTTAAGCTTAATTAGTCTCTTTTTGTTGGTAGTAGTTACAGCTTGTTCAGTTACAGAACATACAGAGACAAAGGAGCATATAGACAATATAAAGCACTTAAAAATACAAAAAACAAATGTAATGATAACAGATGATAAAAAGCTTGTTGGAGAAATGACAGTTCCTGATGGCAAAAATAAGAATAAACATATCGTTCCAACCGATTTATATTATACATTTACGATAAAAAATACTTCTAAGAATGGTATATCTCTCCCTGGTGTTGAAAAGGTAAAACTTCGCATAGAACCAGATAAGGATCTATTATCAATTGTGAAAGAAACAATTGGTACAAATATCTATGATGTAGATGAAAGTGGATTAGGATTTGGTCTAAGTATAGAAAATGAGATTTCTTCAAAAAAAACAAGTAAATTTACTCTTAATTATACATTAGGAGCAAAGCGAAAAAATGACGAATTACCTCTTTTGCCATCTAAAGAAAAATTAAAAAAGTTACAGGATAATGCATTAAAGGGGACACTTATTATTTCACAAGATGGAAAAGATGTTGCTCGATTTAGATTGGATAAAACTGAGTAAGAAAAAATCATTATAAAGAAAGAGGATTATATGGAGACCTTTTTTAAAGATGCTTTGAAAGTGTCAAAAGCTTTTTTAATCGCTACTATAATTATGTATATGGCTATAGCTGCATATTTTATCCCATCAGTTGAAGTTACACCCGCTACTTATACTATACTGTTTAAGATTCCTATAATTCTTTTAATTTTATTTACAATCATTGGTTTTATTTATTCTTTTTTTATCAAAGGTAAACAAAAATTTATATACTTGTTGCTACATTTTGTTTCTATATGTGTTATTTCATTTGGCGTATATCTTTCTGTTATGCTTCGAGACTTTGCGCCTTAAGAATTAATTATATACTTTTAATAAATTAATTATGTTAACTAAAGGTGTATATTATATACAGAGTACAAACAAAAGAACTACTGACATTAACAGTAGTTCTTTTGTTTGTGAATGCTTAAATTAGTAATATTTGATACTTTAGAGTATCTAGGGTATTTTGTCCGGTTATCAGAAATGTATGTATGGAAAACCCCTTATGTCACCTGGAATGCAGAAATATAAAGAAGGGTTTTTATAATAAAGTCATAGTAAATAGAAAAATTGTAATAGGAGTAAATTATGAAAAATAAGGATTTTTTATTGTCGATTGTTTTAAATATATTTTTAGCTTATCTATGGGTCTTTCTCATTTATTTAATTCTTGATTTCGTTAATTTAAAAGATAACGCCTTACTTTTAGGCGGAGTCCTTGCATTCATAGGTACTTTGCTCTTTGGAGAGGTAATAAGGCGGATTAATCCCTTTTTTAAGTATAAAATTACTCACCCAGTAAAAATTGCGGGATTTGTATCTTTCGGTTTGATTGCTATAGCTAACTTATATTGGATAAATTTTTAAAGATGATTACAAAACGGTATATACAATGAAGCGATTCGTAAACTCCGGTAAAATGTAATTATAAGGAATATAAATAAAAAGGAGGGATGTATTCGCTTTTGAATTATCTGGGTATGATATCAGGACTTATAATAGCTTTAGGAAGTATTTTCAATCCTGGATATCAAGGGTTTATGCGTTGGGTTATGATTATATGTGGTTTATTAACATTTGTCGCTCATTTAAAAATACGCTTAGATAAAAAACAAAATAGCGCTGTTAGCCAAAATAAAAAAAGATTTAAATCCTAATCTTTTTTTATTTTGTGTGCATTAATTAGAAGCGAATTAATCAAATAATATAACTTAAATGATAAAAATTCAGAAATTTCTATTTTTAATACTTCCATTTTTACTACAAATAGGTATAATTAATATGTTATTAACATTTTTTTAGTTCAAATTACTTAAGGTAGTAAAAAACAAGGGGGTACAAAATGAAAAAAATTGGTGGTATTCTAGTCGTTTTTTTAATTGCAATTATGTTTGTGAATGTGTTTCCTTCATCTGCAAATGCTGCAAGTCCCACAACAAAAACAGTTACAAGCAAATACGGGAAAGGTCTTGGCCAGACTTTTTCTATGCAACAAAACAATGGTCTTATCTTAAAGATATATGCTTATTATAATGTTGATGCAAATGGAGTAACTATAACTTCCGTAAGTCTAAAAACAGTAGATGTAGCTTTCCCATTTAGTGTTGAGACTAGTAAACCTAAAATTCTTGTTGCTTCTACAAAAGGTACCAAACAAACAGCCAAAGCTTATGGTGATTTTAGAACCTACATTCTTAAAGCTTGGAAACTTGGTCAGGCATATCAGACTACTGACCGCTTAAATATAAACTTTAAAGTAGACAAGATTGATACAAAGAAGAAGACCGTTACTTATAAAGTAATTGGTACTTCTGAAAAATAAGGTATTTATTTAAATATAAAATAAAAAAACATCGTTTAAATGGCTAAACGATGTTTTTTTATTTACCTCTTGAATCCCAAGCACAAGTACTAACTATCTATCCTGCTAGTAATTTATTATAAAAGTATGGGCTGATACTGCTCCTTATAACAATTGTTGAGTTAGCTTACATATATAAGGTTAAAAAAGCTTAATAACCTAGGTACTTTTTTATGAAGGGAATTGAACCATTGTGAAGTTTATTTCTGGAGGGTACTATATCATTGTTCCTGAACAAAGACCAGATTATATGGATGAAAATTTAATACCAAATACCGTATTATCCGTTAGTGAGTGTATATGTGACTTTCATCCTGAAATTAATATTCTATGGAGCGGATCGACTGAAACAAAAAATAAATACACTCAGCGATTAAATATATCCTCTCATACGTATGAGCAAATTGAGAATTGGGTTAATGATAAGTTTGACGCCGGTGTTTTTGAGTATCCGCAGGTATTTACTTCTGTTGAGCTTGCTAGAGAATTTATGAGCAAATTCCTTAGCAAGGTATCTGATACTCAAATTATAGGGATTGGATTGCCTGAGGACCGTGTAGAGGCCTTTTGTGAATATGAGGGTTTAGGAGATCCGCAGGAAGAACAAAACGGTGTCGAAAAGTTGCTGTTAAGTAAAACTATGCTTGAATCAAATGACTCGAGGTTTCTAGGGTACGAAGTGCTTGGATATGAGAATGGGGGATTTCATTCTTACCTATGCAATGGTCTAGAAAAGGAATTTCACGAGCACTTTAAATTCTCTCTAAACAATAACGGTTTTATAGGATCTCTTGAAGATGCAAGTCACTATTGCAAATATAGCAACCAAGAAGAGATAGGTACCGAACTAGTTAATTGGTTTCCTTGGGCCATATTTAAATACAAAAAATATAATATTTAATGATAGTCATTTAAACATAATGTTCATACAGATTTAGTATGTAAATGTTTCTTATGAGGAGTTATAAGAAAGCACAAATTCATTATGGACGAGCTTCTATCTTTAAAGATTTTATGATACGCTAAAACAGCTATTTCGCTTAGGATAACGAGATATTGGTAGTGTCTCGCCTTTAGCAACTATTGCTCCTAGGTGAAAGTTTGCGCTTTAAGTGTTATACGTTTTAAAAGACCTCCCTTAAGTTCTGCTCAACTTTTTACGGGAGGTCTTTTTCTGTTCTTGTATAGATGCTTATCCATAAAAACTATTGAATTTGCAAGTGTTATATTAAGAACGAAGAAAAGATGTAAAAACGATAAACATAAAAAGACGTCTAGCTTTACTATTGGGAAGTTTTTTTTATGTTTATGTAGAGGAGTTGATCCTCTTTAAAACATTGCTAAAGCCGCTATAATTTGTTTTACTACTCAGAAAACGTTGCTAACTGTTGCAAATAAGACGTAGTTAAAACTGCTTGTCTTACTTCTTAACTCTTCGTTGCTATTGCGGTATTTATTTCTGCTTTTTCTCCTAAAAATATAAAACCACATTAAAATTTTCACAGTACATAGTAAAAATTAAATGTATAAATCAGAACTCAATGGAGGAATTGCTATGAAGAAAGTAAACACGTTTGTATATGAAGGGTTGGTATTTAAACCTTATAAATTATTACAAGGGGAAGAAGCTACACTCTTTAATATAAGCCAAAGAAAAGTTAGTTCAAAACTTACGCCAGAAAATTGGGATAGCGAAACATTCTTTGAAGCTGCTCAAGTAGTAAATGGAAAAGAGTATGACTTATTTGAGGTAAACGGAATAGTTGTGTTACCTGGAAAGACTTGTCTTTACGAATATAAATAACTGATAGAAGCTGCTATTAATTCTATAGCGGCTTTTTAACATATTGAAAAGTTACTACTACCTTATATTAAAACGTAATAAGATGTTTAAAGCGTAACAATCCGTATAGAAAAGGCAAATTGCAACCAAAAGATAAATAGTACTTTTTTCTCACCTATATTATAATAAGTTAAAGGAAAAAATTTCTTTTTACTATTATAAAAGGATGGGGATGTTAAGTTGAAACCGCATTATGAAGAATTTCTGCAAAATCACCTTAAGGACAAGTTACCCTTTAATTATGACAACAATGAGAAGAGTTTCAAAGAATGTCTAAAAGCTGATTTAGAGAAATACGAAGAAGATGTAAAAGAAAAGGGAATACTTAATTCAACGCAAATAAATAAATTAGAAAATCTTATAAAAGGAATAAACCGCTCAATCGGCTTTTATTATCGTGGGAATACAAATGAAGCTTATACAAGATTTAAAGAAGGAGTAGATGAAATACGATCTGAATTACTTGTGCTTTCCAATGAAACACTGCCATCTCAAAAATTGTATCGAATAAGACTATCGGAAGACGCAGAGAGCACTATGTTTAATTGTAATGAGATGTTTCACATCCCCTTCGAAAAAAGACATATGGTTAATACACAAAGATTTAGTATCCCCGGATTACCCGCTATTTATTTAGGGAGTTCCCTATATGTTTGTTGGGAAGAGTTAGGGAGACCAAACTTTAAAAATATAAAAGCTTCTTTGTATAAATATCGGGAACGCGTCAATGATAAAATTATTAATTTAGGTCTTTCTCACAACGAATTAAGAAGGGCTTGTAATCGACAAGAAATGGAACGAGAAAATAACACGGTAATTGAAGAAACTGATATATTTTCTACTTACTGCTTGGTGTGGCCTCTTATAGCAGCTTGTTCAGTAAAAGTTAAAGAGAAAAAAGCGGCATTTAAAGCTGAATATATAATTCCTCAACTTCTTTCTCAATACGTTGCTTTTACAAAGGAAGAGTTTGTAGGAATAAGTTACCTATCAGTCAGCGGCGCCAATTACGAGGAAACAAACCAAGAACTTTTTTGTAATTACTTTTTCCCAGTAAGAACAAGTGAAGAGAAGGGACATTGTAGAAAACTAATAAATACCTTCCAACTAACAAAAGGTGTACCTTGGCAAATATTTGAGATATATAAAGGCGAACAAGAGATGGGCGCTTTCAATGGTCAGGATGAAATTCATCGACTTCCGCTACACTTTGAAGATATTAAAAGTTCAATTAGCTTTTTTTATGGCGATACCGATTTCGGGAAGTTTGAAAATTTTTTAAATCGCAGCCTTGAAGTTCAATCTTTAAACTCTACAAGACAAGTTCCAGAAAGACAGGAGCAAATCTAAAAAGAAGAGCAGCTATAATTAGTTGCTCTTCTTTTGTTATTAGCTGATATTGCTCTTTTCTTTTTTTGCGCATAAACATTTAAAGCTTAACCTCAATAGCAGCTTTTTCAGTAAAAACACTAAGTCAGTCCCTGCTTTTACGCAATTTTGGACACAAAAAAGAGAGGGGTTACCAATCCCTCTCTTTAAGAGAATATTCGAGGATTCTCTTACGCATTAATTGTAAGTGGAGAAACAATTAATGCTGAAACTTTTTTACCAAAGAGTATTATACCCTGAGTGTATGTGGTATGTAAAGTTGTTATTATTGTCCTATTTCAATTGTAATAATGCTGTTTATAATATGCAAATTAAAAAGTGATGATTCATCCATCTAGAGTAGTTTACTTATAAGATTAAAAAATATTCAACATAGGTAAGTTACTTCTAACTATGGCTGTGATTGTTTTGAATAGTATCTTTTAACTAGCTAACAGTTGTAGAAAATATGTTAAGATTAATCAGTTCCTTTTATTAGGGTTCTATCATTACACAGGGGGAATTTAATTGAAATATACAGCAATATTTATTATCACTATTTTTATATGCATAGCTCTTTACAGTGTCTTTGGATTAATTTTTGGAAATGGAGGAGACATAGCGGAAGATGCAATTAAGACTTTTGGTTTAATCATTGTTGTGCTGCTATCATTCCTAATTGCGCAAATGTTTTACATAATAGATTTGTTAAAGAAGCAAAAATAGAGATTAATTATGAGGGAGTAGTTAAATGACAAGTTCTAATAATAGATGTGAAGCTTGTAGAGCGGCCGATGTAGATGTTATAGAAACAGCTGATGATAAAAAGCAACCCTATAGAGTATGCAATGAATGCCATCAAAGGTTAGTAACATATTCTTTACGTCCTATGGAATGGTACAATTTAGCGGTTATTCATTCTCCCCATAAGTTTTTGTTACACGATGATTTTTACGATGATAACGGGGTGTCTTATGAGTTAGAAGAAGATATGAGTTTATTTTCAGGTTACAAGTCACCTACATTAAAGGATGTAAAAGATAACTTAGATAAGCTAATAGATTTTTCTATAACAAGGTGGTCGCTTGAAGACGAAGTTATAGTGGCGCTTAGTGATCATAACGTTCTAGAAGTCTTATATTGTGTAAAAACAAAATTCCATAGTACAAACAATTTTGAAGTGAAATCCCGTATGTTGGAGATAACAGCAGAAGTTTTGGGGCCGGTTGCTACGGATTGGATAAGGGAACTATGGAGCAACTACAATGAGGAATTGCTATATCCGCTTTCAGAAGCAACTGCAACTAGCTTGCCTACAAAAGAAGGATTACATAACGTTTTAACGAGATTAAATACCATAGATAAAAAAGAGTTACCTATAGCCGCTTTTAGTTGTTTATACCGCTTTCGTTCAAGTGATGTTCTAGACTGGATTGAAGAAACGTGCAAAGAGTTTAATGATAATTGGGGAAGGTTAGCAGCAGTTAGTCGCCCTACCTGGGAGAGAATGAAGACCTGGTTAAACAAAGGTAGACCTTTAAGTTTGGTTGCTCTTGATACAATGGAAAATTGCTTTGCGGGGTTTGGGAATCCTCTTGTTGAGAAATTCTCCCCCAAAATACAGCAAGCGAATAAAGAAGATGTAGAAAAAGTATTAAACGATTACTATCTAAAGATAACGTTCCTAGGGTCAGAAGTAAAATAGCTGTAATAATAGATAGTAAAGAACACATATTTAAATAAGTTATGAAAAAAAAGAGAGGCTTAGACACTTCTCTTTTTTTGAATTCCTATTGATACCTTCCGAAGAGACTATCCAACAGCGGCTAATATACCATAAAAGCTAAATAATAAAAATTCATCGAGATAATTATTCCATTTATGTGATATAGTGTTCACTATGTAAATGTTAAACATTAAAGAAATGGAGTTTTACAATGAAGAATGTAAGTAAAATAGCGGCGGGAGCAGCTGCTCTAACATTAGCTCTTAGCTTAATAGGGTGTGCCTCAAAAGAACCTGTTAACCAAACCACAGAACAGGAAGAAGCTCAAAAGAAAATAAAGATAGAGCTTACTTTTCTCCAAAATGAATATGATCGTCTTATTAATAAAGAAGAGGATACAGAAAAAGCATTTCAAAGTTACAAAAATGATTTTAATTTGTTGTCTACATCAGTTGACAGTGCTTCAAAGGTTACTGAAATGAGTAATAATGAATTGCAAGAAAGCATTAATCGACTTGAAAAAGATGTAGATAAATTAAGTGGAAAGGAATCTTTAAAGTCTTACAAAAAATACAACTCAGCTAAGACGATATACCAAGTGACGATGATGGATAATTTACATTCAATTGTAGAGTCCACTAGTGGATGGAACGATGGAAAGGATCGGGGCGCTGCCTTTTTCTACAGTCATATTCACTCTTCGCAGAAGGATATTAATAAAGATATAAAGCCTGCACTTAATGATATAAAAAATGGGCCATTATACAAGTTAAATCTAGTACAAGACGAATTGCAGAAGCATCGCGATGATTTTAGTAAAAAACAATTTGAACAGTTAGAAAACGCAACTCAATTCTTTAAATCCGCTTTAAATGCTCAATTAGTAACGGTGAATTCTTATAAAAACTTAATTAAAAATCCATACACTTCTAGCACCTACACTAACGAAGAGGAAGAGAGACATAACGATGCTCTTACTTACCTTACAGATTTTGAGTCAGATCTAGGAATTGCTAATCCAAAAACACACTAAAGATTCGCTGTTATAAACGATTATGAAAGGTCTAGGGTAAATCTTTGGTTTTCTGGCAGCTGTTATAACAGCATATAGCTCCGAGAATAGAGGTCAAATATGAAAAAATATAATAAGATGTTAATTGCATTTAATGATGCTGAACTAAATTGCTTTGCTGATAAAGGAGATTGGCTTTATATAGCAAGCAAAAAAGATACAAAGAAAGGCCTTTTCAGACTACCTAGGTATATATATTTCTTTGTATCACTAAATGGAGAACGAATGCCTTCTGAATTTGGGGTAGTGAAGAGCATAGATACTCCTCTAACAGCAATAGAACTTGCAGAACTTGATTATAAAAGCAGAAATAAAGACACAAATCTTTTAACAGATGAACTAATAAGTGAGTATGAATGGTTTCTAGAAAAAGTTAATGCTCAACCTGAACATACACCAATGGCAGTGACGTGGTTCGAAAAGGTACTTCCAAAAAAAGAGAGATCTCTAAGGTTGCATAAAAAGTTTTTTACGGGGTTTTCTGAAGAAGAGAAAAAAGAATTATTTGAAGCCTAATAAAAGAAGGTGACTCGTAGGAGTGCCTTCTTTTATTGTTTCTAAAGTACTTATCTTTATATAAAAGAGCAAAGGGTGGCTTATATAAATAGTAAAAGAATATATAAATGTACACAAAGAGGAGGATACAAATGGTTGAACTAAAAAATATAAACTCAAAGTCCATTTTGACACCAGTTAGCGGCTTGCTAAACAAAAGTAATTTCACTTTCACATTAAACCCTTACGTGGGCTGTGCATTTGGTTGTAAGTATTGTTATGTACAAGCAATGCCGGCAGCTCGTTACAGAGAAGAAAAATGGGGAGAATATGTAGATATTAAAACGAATGCGGCGGAATTATTAGAGAAAGATATTAACAAGGCTGTCAAGAAAGGTATACCCATCTCTATTTTTATGAGTACTGCTACAGATCCTTATCAAGGAGCGGAAGCAAAAGCTAAATTAACACAATCGCTTCTTGAAGTAATGGTTAAGCACAAAGAAAGAATTGAGTACCTTATGGTTCACACGCGGTCCCCACTAGTAACAAGAGATATAGAGTTATTTAAAGAGTTTGGAGATAAGATAATTATTAGTATGAGTATAGAAACGGATCTAGATAAGATTAGAAAAGTATTTACTCCGGCTGCTCCACCAATTCCTGCAAGGTTGAACGCTTTAGAGAAACTAACAGCGGCTGGCATTCCTACAAGAGCTTCTATTTCTCCATTGCTACCATTAAGCAAGAATATAGCAAAAAACTTAAAGCAAGTTACAAACCAAGTAGCTTTAGATGACTTCTTTATGGGGGATGGAGACAGAGGGAGACGAACGGACCGTATGGGCATTAAAAAAATATATGAGCAATTAAACTTAATGCAGTGGTACGAACCTGGTGCTTATAAAAAGGTCTTAAAGCTCTTGGAAGAAGAATTTAAAAATGTAGATGTTTTTAACGAAGATTGACAGGAGGTTTAGAGGATGAACCCTTATTTAGTTGCTTTACGAGTAGATGAACCGAACCCTCTTTATTCAAACTTTCAAATTATAGAGGCAGAGAATAAAGAAGCCGCTAGTCATACATACAATGAAATAAATGATTGCTCTTACTTCTACGGAGAGGTATTAGCAAAGGTAAACGATATGCACGAAGTCAAAACACACCTTGATAAACTATCTAACACAATGGTTTTACTCAAATTAGCTTTTAATGGATCCTTAGCAAAAGCAGAATTTTAAAGAATTTCTTATATTATTTACAACCAGAAAATGCAACTACAATTAATTCTTTTTACGCCTCTTAATATTCTAATAATGCAACTGCAAAGAATAAGAGAAGCTAATAAAAGAAGCTGGGGCCCGTTTTAACACAGGATCCAGCTTCTTTTGTATATACTAATGTTTATTCTTCTGTCTAGCTAATAAAAAATGCCCTATAGCCGCTAGCACAAGACCAAATGCAATGTTTTTAATAGCTAAATAAATAATTCTAGGATATAACTGCATATCTATATTAAATGACATTATGTTATATAGCGGAATTATACTGTCTCCCATAGTCCAGTATTTGAAGGCGATATATGCTAATAATATAAATAGCGGAATAGTAATGTTTCGTGATAGAACCATAAGGAAAAAACCTAAATAACAGTACAATACAGTCTGAGGAACATAGATCACACTTAAATTAAGTAATGAAATATAAGGATAAGGATACCTTAATGTGATAGTAATTAGCAAAACATAGAATGCTGCTAGAAAAATAAGAAAGAAAGCCGATACCCTAATAAGTCCATACCACAAAGTAGATGTAGGAGATTTAGAGCTTGAATCAGCTTCGTTATCTTTCTCTCCAGAGTGTTCTGAAAACAAGTATACGGACCACCAGGCCGCTATAGGGCATACAACAAATTCTATTATTCTTGATATATACTGTAAATTTATCAAATCAGGGGAAAAGCACGTATAAAGTATTGCTATTAGAATAATTAAAAAAGGCACATAGAAGTCTACACCCATTAATTTAGCTTCAGACGAAATATTTACTTTCTTAACAAAAGTCATAATTATTTTCCTCTCTTTTAATTCTTAGACTGAGTTTGCAGCAACTAATTAGCTATAATAAACTGAGCCCTTATCAATTCAAACCAAAAGTCTTTAGTGTATAATTAAAACATATTTTGGAAAACAAGTAAAATACTATTATAGAAATAAGCTATTACACTAGACGCAAACGAAATACGTAATATATATAAATGCTTCAAGCTAATTATTAAGAGTTAAGAGCTACTACAGTTAAATAAATCCAAAGTTTTTAATTTTTAACCTAAAATAGAAAAACAAGTGTTAAGATTTATCAGTATATAAAGTCTTAATAAAAGGAGCGGGTTAAATGATTAATCCCATATTTCGTTCAGGTGTATATGCCATTATTAATAAACGTCTAAACTTAGTCTATATAGGAGTCACTCAGGATTGCTTCTTAATCAGATGGATCGAACATTTAAAACGCATTCCTAACTATATACACGATAACGACAGAATGATGCTCTATTTAGCAGAGGATACCAAGTATATCGTGTTAAAAGAGTTAGATCCTGATGAATACAACAAAAAGGAATTTTATGAGCTAGAAGTTAAAGCACAAAAATTTTATAAAGAAAAAGGCTGGATTGTGGTATCTGCTTCTACCTATAAAGAAGACACATACTATTCAAATTGGATTAGCACGATAAATGCAAAAGAGGAGCGGTATATACGAGCAGTTAATCATATGATAGCTACTATCGGAAACAGCGGGAGTAAAGAAGATATCTCCAGACTGTATAATTCGCTTTATAGGAAGATTAATCAGAAATTTAATACGAATGTATACCAACGGACTAAAAGAGGAATCTTGAAGGGATTAACAGCCGCTGAGCTTCGTTTTATGTTGCTGAGCTTATATCCACTGTATAAAGTTAAGCGGATAAAAGAAATGAGTACTCAACCAAGGCAAATGGCTCTTCAAATACTCGTTTAAATATAAAAGTTTATTTAAAGGAGAATAGTTATGGAAGGTAAGCATCATTACAAAACAATCAGTAAAAAAGAAAAAGGCTCAATGGAAGAAATACATAGTTACGAAACGTTTGAAGATTTTTTAGCGGCACTTGCTAAAAGAAATGATTACTATGAAATAAAATTTATAGATACATTTGAAGACGGCTACAAATTTACCCAACACTTTATAAAAGGGGAACTTCAAAGACCGGAGCAAAAGAGAAAAGGTCCTGTTCCTCAGATACCTATTATAGATATATTTGATATTTTTAAAGAATTTGCTAATGCTGCGCCAAGTCGTGGAAATAACCCTGTTGAATTGTTATATGATTCAATAGCAGGCGAAGATTTGTCTAAACCGAAAGTGAAAGTTCTAAAAGGCGGCAAAGAATAAATTTAGAAACAGCACAATTTACATTGATGCTGTTTTTTTATTACCAATAACTTGATACCCCTAAATATATAAATAGAATGTTAACAACAAATCTTTAACCAGAGGAAATCATTAACCAGTTACTAATGATGTAGGGAGAAATTATTTTTTAACAATTTAGGGGAGGAAATTACAATCAATACATTACTTAAAAAAACGGGCTTGTTTTTTGCCTGGGTGATTCTTATCTACGCTTTGTTACATAGCGCCTTCTTTACACTTATAGGCTTACCTTATTTTCTATTCTTTGAAGCTCCTGAAGAAAGTTCCGCTTTTTTCATAACAACCTTCGGAATCGTTTTAGTAATAGGGATCTTTATTTTATACACCTTTATTGGTAAATCAAATGTTGCAGTAAAATTAAAGGAATCGTTTAAAGAGAATGTAATTGCAATTTCTATCTTTTTTGTAATGAACGTATCCCTATTGTGGTTAGTGTTTTTTGTAATGGGTATGAGTAATGCGGAAAGTAATTCTGAATATATAAGTGTATATTTCACTATAGTTAAAATGTTTATAGCTATTCCGGAAATTCTCTTTTTAGTTATCTATTTAGCGGTTACTATTTATAAGCACTTGCGTCCTAAGAATGAGATAGATGGAAAACCTTCAAATGGGCATTATATCTTCTGGGTAATTTTATTAGGAATTAATTTCTTTTTCTTATCTACCCTGGGCGAAATAACATTTCTTTTTATAGACTTTTCATTAGAACAACTCAAACACTTTGTTTTATTCGTTGTGTGTCCTAACGCTGTGATCATACTTGTATATTGGATAATAAGAAGCATAATTGCTAGAAAGAACAGGTAGCTATGTAAAAGCCGTTCACTGTAACGGCTTTTTTATTTTTCCCGATAAAGGACTTTATTCTCTTATTTAAGTTTGTAGACCAAACGCATTAAAGAGGGGAAACTTAGAAAGTTATCCCTCTCCGATGCATTAGTTATACGCATTGAAATTCACGAATTTGGTTAACATCTACGCCAGCATATACCCAAAAAGAGCCTGTCCAACGATATCCAGCAACTGAGCGTCTCCCTACAAAAGTTGGGTAAAACCAATAAGGGCGTCCATTTCTTGGCCAGATATAGGTGTATCGAAATAAGCAGCCAGAAATAGCACCTGGATCAACAGCAAATGAAGGCATTGGTGGGATAATGGATGGTGGTGGGGCTAAATCAGCTGTAGTTAGAATATAAGGAAATCCTAAAGGTAAATTAAAATTTCCGTTAAGGAAATTGTTAGAGATAACCTGATTGTTAATTATAACTGTATTTTTATGTTGATTTTGTTTTCCGGAGCTATCACAACGTTGACATCTTTTGCGAGTATTAATCTCAATCACCCCTTTTCTTTTAAAGAATACCTTACCTATACGTAATAGAATAAGCTGTTGGATGAAAAAAGTTTAAATACATACATCTTAAAAACAAGTAAACGATACAATCCGCCTAGTATCTATACCAAAAATCGTCCAGAATCGCCCATTCCATCTGAAACCAGCAACTGATCTTGGCCCTACAAAAATAGGGTAGTACCAGAAACTAACTCCATTTCTTAACCAGATATAAGTGTTACGGAATAAACACAATGAAATGGCTCCTGGATCAACAGCAAATGTAGGGAAGGGCGGAGTAAAAGAAGGTGGCGGAGGTAATATAAATGGGAGAAATAGTAATCCTAGCAATAAGCTTAAATTTACGTTAGGCAAAATATTAGAGACAACCTGATTATTAATGTTTGTCGTTAAGTTTTCTTGATTTTGGTTTACTGTGTTATTGCAATTTTGACATTCTTTGCGAGTATTCATCTCAATCAACTCCTTTTTTAATTAAATGTCTTACATTATAGAATATGCAATTGAGTAAAAAGTGTTTGGACAAGCGTTGGTATAATAAACGAAATTATTTTTAATCCTCGTTACATATTAGGTGAAAATCTATATAAATCTACATCCCTAGCCTTATAGTAATACGAGAAGCTAAATGTTAAAATTTCCAATGTTAATTAATGGATAAATTCAGCGTTTTGAAAAAATATCAAAATATAAAGGGCAAAAGGAGTGATAGTGTGAAGTTGCGTTGGATTTCTTGGTGGGCCACTAATATTATTTGGTTAATACTCTTCGTGTTAGGTACAGTTATAGTTTGGATGAGAGAGATTGATGGTGCAGGTGTCATTCAAACACCTATGCTAAAATTAATTGCATTTTTAGTTTTATTAATTGCGTTTATTATTCCTATAATTATTCAAGTTGTATGGCTCATTTTAAATTTAAGAGCCGGCCGTAATAAATGAGAAATTAATCTCTGTCAAAAATCAGGATGATGTTAACTCACTTTATATGTTATATATAAAATTTAAATTTCAAAAGTTACTACTTGAACCTCCAGTTACGTGAGGTATTATGATGAAAATAAATAGATTAATACTACGTTATAAGGAGGATATTTAAGTTGAATAAAGAGTTAAATTTCTCAATTGGTAAATTTTCTAAGAAAACGGGTGTTTCAATAAGGACATTACATTATTACGATGAAATAGGGATACTTAAAGCTCAAAAAAACCCTAGTTCTGGTCATCGTCAATATGGAGAGAATCATATAGTAAGGCTTCAAAAAATCGTTGCTTTAAAATTCCTAGGTTATAACCTAGAAGAAATAAGCTTAATGCTAAAAGATACCTATCTTAACTTAAGTTTACATAACACTTTACTTCAACAGAAAAAGGCGTTTGAGGAGAAAAAACAACATTTAGATAACGTTCTTAAGGCTATAAATCGAACGCTCTCCTTGCTAGATAGTCAGGAGAATGTCCCTAGTGAAATATTAGTCAATCTGATTAATAACCTAGAAAATGAGCAGGATCAGCGTATATGGCTCGAACATTTCACATCTAAAGAAATTGCAGATAAGGTATATAATAAATCCGACGAGGAAAATTTATCTTTGGATAAGGAATTTATCGACTTGTCGAGAGAAGTAAAAAGATTAGCGGGAAAACCAGTTCAGGATCCAGAAGTACAAGAGCTGGCTAAACAACATTTGCAGGCATCCCTTAAATATGTTGGGGAGGAAGCTATGTATGCTATTGGGAAATTAGAGAATGAGGAAATAGAAGATTTCCAGAGTATGATGGCATCTCCTTATACTGAAAAAGAGGAAAAGTGGTTAGATCAAGTTATAGAATATTATATGATTCAAAATGGGATGTATAATCCAAATTCTAACGAAACCAATCTTAAATAATTTTGTATATGGTATACAGCTTAAAAGCAAAAAAACTACTGCTCCTGAACAGTAGTTTTTTTGCTTTTACATAGTTTTATACGGAAGATGATGATTCATATCATCTTTACACAGTGTGCCCCGCTCATAAAAATCTATTCTTCCATATAAAAGAGGAATAAATTCCTAAAGGACTTTCTCGTTTTTGCATAGAATATTTTTTATGAATTCAAAAGAAAAAAGGAGATGTTTTTGTGTATCAGCAAGTAGAAACAAGAAAAGAAATGAAACTCTTGGGTTCCGAAATTGATTTGTGTAATCAGATTAAAAAAATGTTGGCTGAAAGAGGTCAAAGGCATTTGAATTCTAAGAAAGAGTATACGGAATATGAAGTTTTACAAATTGCCTTAAATAGACTAATGAATGAGCTAACTTTCAGGTATTAACAGACTAAAATCTATAACAGTGCTATTAGCTTAAGACAAGCTATTAGCACTTATAAATAAACATAACTAAGAGGTCTTGAACATATATCAAGACCTCTTAGTTACGCTGTAAAAGAGGGGAGTAAGCATTAGGTATAACTAATTAATATTATTTCACTCTATAGGTAAATCTCAATTCAATAAAGTTAAAAATATTAACTGGTAAATTAAGTAATATAAAATGGAGTTAAAAGCCTTAGCGGTAATGAGGTGCCATAATCTAAAATAGATTAGAAAGATCTAATAACAAACCAATTTGTGAAGTTTGCAAACAAAACGATTTTATTGAATGTAATTAAAAACGTATAATGAGTTAAACTAAAAGTTAACAAATTAATAAGTATTAACATAATCAATTAATCATATACATAGCTTGTCCATAAAATTTTTTAGAGTTGCTGATGAAAAAATTCGAACAGATTTTAAAAACTAAATTTCACAGCATATTTTTTTATTTTTCCTGTCTCAATGATTTAAGTATACTTTAAGAAATGAGATATTTAATCGGCATTACAGATAATACTATATTATCTGTAATGCCGAATCGGCTTAAAATAGGGGGTTTTGAGCGTTTTTTGTAAAAAAATAAAATTATCTCGGAATGTAAAACGTATTTTTAGAATGCATCTCAAAAAAAATCTGTCTCAAATTTGAAACAGATTTTTACTTTAAATATGTATTTTGACTCAAACATAAATTTGTGGCGCTGACCTTAAACCACAAACAAATTGAATTGATGCTTGAATCAAATCAAATAATTCTTCAGTAGTCATTCTTTTGTCTAAACAGATTTCTTTAGAGTTACCGTCTCTGAATTGTAATCTCCAGTTTTGCGTATCAATTGTACTAATGTACAGTTGCGTCATCCCTGGATATTTTGTTCCTTCAAGTTCCCGATCCCATAGATCAACCATAACAGCTCTCCAATGATATTCTGGACCTTTTATCTTTAATGCTTTCTTATTCATCTTGATCGTTTCTGGTAAGTACTTTTTTAATCCCAATAATATTTCTGATTTATTGTTTTTCTGCATTTCAATTCATCTCCCAAATCAATTGATATCTTGTTTATACTGATGTTTATTAAATATGTGAGATTTTGCAAAAAATATAAATTGTGATATATTTGCTCAGAATTCTACCTTGGGGTGAAATTAATGAATCGTTTTAAATATTTCGCATATCAATCAATTTTCTTTTGCTCAGTTTTTCTTATTAATGTCATATTTGACAAGTACGTTAATAAGCCTTTTACACAGACGGATATAATTGCAATATGCTCTAGCATCCCTTTATTTCTAGCCATTATTGCTGTAATACCTAAGATTTTTGATAAAACCGTTTTAGGTTTAAAAAGTAAGTTTTGGCTCTCGGTGTCCGCTTTTATACTTGCTATAATCCTTATGGATCTAGTTGAATTTCTGGTTATTTAGCAAAAATCGATAAAAAACCCGCTAAAGATTAATTTCTGCGGTTTTTTTACTTTTTATTTTATCCGTATATACGTCTAATTCACGTACTTCATACGAATTTTTCCTAATTTATTAATTACGCAAATTTTCAAGGTAAATTACTCTATAATGATTATATAAATGACATCGAATTGAGGAAAAAGTTTATGAACCGCCTTAAATATTTTATTTATCAATTTGTCTTTTTTTGTACAATTTTAATTATCAACGTTATTTTTGATAAATATGTTAGTAAGCCTTTTACACAAACAGATCTTATAGCAATATGTATTGTTTTTCCTATCTTACTAATTGTTTTTATCGTAGTGCCTAAAATATATGATAGCAACGCAATCAGGTTAAGAAATAAGTTTCTAATTTCTATACTTGCTTTCATATTGGCAATAGTTTTTATAGATTTACTGGAACTATTGTTCTTTTAAGGTAACAAATAAGCCGCTACGGATAGCAAATATTAGTTTACAATTAAAGAATAATGAAACCTAAAGCCTAGAGGGTTTAAATTCTCTAGGTTTTATTAAAGTTAACTACAAACTATTTAAATTAGAGCATAGTCTTTATTTAGATAAATTTAATTATTTAAATTCAAAGTAAACTTCATCCTCTAGATTCTTCTTCCCTTCTTTAATAACCTCAATAATACACTCTTTAAGTGTACTAAACGTCTTAACTACTTTCTTTGTTCTGAAATCAACTTCTAAAACGTTCTTACTGCTATCTATTACATAGTATGAGTTATGTACTATTGAATCAGCAAAAATAAAATGATCTTTAGGCGTCCGTTTTCTCAAATGTATCTCCTGAATGTCTTGCACATCTACTGTAGAACGAGTTTGTTCCTCAATAGATAACCCCTTATAGCTATCTAATTCTTTCCCACCCATTCTTAACAAGTCAAATAAGTAGCAGCCGTTATAAAAAGTTAAAAATTCTTTATATGCTAAAGGAAACTGTGTGCCTGTCCTTGCTTCAAACTGTTCAATTTCGTCTGTTGTTAGCCCGGGATGAAGATGGGTATGCCATCTACCTTCTATTTCTCCGTATAACACTGTTTTTGTTCTTAATCTTTTATAATCTCCTTTGTAAATATCTTCTATTTCTTGTTTTATAAACTCATACATTAGATTCACCTCTATAACATAATTATAATGATTGAGGCTTAACAGCGGTATATAAAGATAGTAAATCTATACCTCAATGATTAATAACCTGTAATAACTCCCTTTATTTACTTGTTTAAAAATGAATTCCAAGAAAGTAAAAAAAAGATTAGCATTAGAACTAATCTTTTTTGTTATATAAGCGTTATTAAGTATTAAAATGTTTCTACTTTAAAATATTCTTTAATGTGCGCGGCCGCTAACTTGGTATTACGTATACCCTCTACAATTACTATGTTCTTATTTACAATAGAATCAACATCTATATGCTTTAAACTATTGCTAATTTCAGCTGCTTCTTCCTCGTCTCTAAAACGAAACTTTTTTCCATAGAAATCTTCAGAAATAGACTTTTTATGCTGTTGTACTACTTCTTCCAGAATGGCTACTTCCTCACTAAGAAGCGTCTCATTTTGAATTGGAAGACCGTCTCTATAGTAAGAAAACTCTTTCTTTGAATCCTTTTCTACTACTTTAATTTGAATATCGTAAATTTCCATATTACTATTCTCCTTTAGTTGATAATTTTTGTATAGCTTAGGCTACTTAATAAGTTTATCTATATTTAAGCGTCTTTTACGAAAAAAGCAAAAATACGTAACGCAATATGGCGTCTCTTATTGTTACATAATAAAAGATTCCTTAAAGATAAATTTATTATCCTTAAAGGATCTTTGTTAGAGTGTTTAGTTAATCCCAGCATATGTTTTTGACAATAAATTTTCTAATTCAGTTTTTACAATAATCCAGTCATCGCTTGTTATACTATATAATACTGCGTCACGAATCCTTCCGTTATGTAACATTCTTTCATTCCTTAAGATACCTTCTTTAATTCCCCCAATGCGCTCTATAGCCCTTTGCGCTGCTATGTTCCTAGAATCTGTTTTAATTTGCACTCGAATCATTTGTAAGTCTTCAAATGCGTGCTGGAGTAATAAGTATTTGCACTCAGTATTAATACTTGTCTTACGAGCGGATTGATCATAGAAAGTTGAGCCTAACTCTAAAGTCTTACGATTGTAAGATATGTCATATAAACGGGTACTGCCAATAATGCTATTGGTTTCTTGGTTAATTACTACAAATGGTAATTCTGTTTTATTTCCCAAATTTGTTAAGGCTTCCGCTACTAGTGTCTCCATATCTTTTTGGGAATCCATTTTCCTGACCATATAAGTCCATAACTCAGGGTTTTTCTGCACTATATAGTAAAGCTCCAGTACGTCATTGCTGGTCATTAATCTTAACCTAGCTTTTTTGCCGCTCAATTCCATAAGTCAGATCCTCCGGTAAAAATATTTTAGTTAAATAAATGCTAAACTGTCTTACTCTATTATTAAATTGTTTAAAAAGGATTAGCAATAAAAGCTAATCCTTTTTTGTATGTATAGTCTACTTGCTGTGTTCATCTTTCCATTTTTTAAATTCGTTTATATAAAGGTCTGCCATTTTAGAATTACGTATGCCGTCCACCGTTACTGCATTACCTGTTACCTCAAAAGGAATGTCTTTATCCCTTAAAATAAAACCAACTGCCATTGCCTCTTCTTTATTTTTCAGTGTAAACTCTTGAGAATGAATGAGCTGTGACAATACACTTTTATATTGCTTCGTTACTTCCTCGAGAAACGAAACTTCCTCATTAGTAATCTGCATATCGGAAATTTGTTGGCTATCTCTATATAGAACTAACTTTTCTTTTCCATCCACCAGAGTTTTTTTAATTCTAATGTTGTAATTTTTGGATGTTACACGTTTATATTGTTGAGTCACTTCCTCGAGAAACTCAATTTCCTCAGTAGTAATCCGCATATCGGAAATTTGTTGACCATCTCTATATAGAACTAACTTTTCTCTTCCCTCTACAAGAATTTTTTCAATTGTAATGTCGTAAATATCCATATAACCTAACTCCTTTAGTAATTTGTTTTTTAACTACATAATGAGTATAACTAGCATTTTATATTTTTTATGAAAATTAAAAACATAAGTAGAAAACATAAATAGGAGCTTATATAGATACATAAGATTACTATATAGGTCTATTAACCAACTTATATATTGATAAAAAAAGAAGCATACTTCCCAAAACGCCTACACTTACAAAAGCGGCCGACTTGCTAGCAAGAAAGATACCGATTGTTTGCAAACATAACCCGCTTATTAATAACATTATAAAGAATATTTTCCTCACACAGTTCAGCTCCTTAAGCAAAATTGTTCCTCTGTTCTTATTATTAACTTAATCAACTGTATAAAAGCTAATTAGTCCAAGAATAAATAAGAAGATAAAAAAAGCTGCTATTATAGTTACAACAATTAATAATGGTTTAACAAAGCTGGTTTTATTTTGGTTCTTCTGCTCCGTCTGAGATATTAAATAGTCTACTTTCTCTTCTAGCTTTTTTAAACGTTCATCTGTATTCAAGAATTCCCCTCCTGTTACTGTCCTTATAAATTATGTAGCATTGATAAAGCCATCTGTACTCTCTTCTTACAGGACAACATAGTATATAGCTACAGCAATAGCGGTCTGAACAGCTGAGACAATACTTAGGTGATTTAGTGTTGCTTTTTCTCTTTTTATATACGTATCGTATATTACATTAATAATTAAAAAGAAAATGTAGCCTATTATAACCTCTATTATAAACACATAAACACCTCTTTTAATGGTTTCTTTATATGGTCGCGTCAATAAAAGTTTAATTTAAGGAAACTTCACTTCTTACCAAGCTTTTTAAATAAAATTATAAAAGCTGTAAAAGTTACCAGCGCACCTATAGCAATCCAGGCATTTAAAATATTTAGCCAAACACATATACCCACTATTAAGATAAGCAATAATATATTAACAACGACAGGGATCTTCTTACGAGTATCAATGGCTGTGTAAAATAAACTAAAAGCAAAGAATATTATTATAAGTCCTAGGGTTATGTTAATGCTGATCTTCATCACTCCTCATTCTTATATGTATTTATCTTATTTACATTTACAACTACGTTTGGGCCCTTTAAAAGAAATAAGCAGACTAAACCGATAACACTTACAAGTACTGAAGCAAATCCATACTTATTCACTACTTCACCCCCTTGTCAAATGACTTTACCCCTACCTTACTCTATTTGTAGATTTTTGTAAAATTATATATTAATCTACTTATTATTTCCTTTTTAGATGCTATAATTGTAATTACTTAAGGTTAAACAAGGTGGGATCCTATGCAAAATAAAACTCTTCTAGGATATGTACTAATTATTTTATCTTTTGCAACTGCAATTTATTTACTTTACAGCCCTAGGGCTTTAATGCCAGCGGGGTATGACTTAGCTATTGATGGATACCTTGTATCAAGGGCTCTTGTCTTTGTATTTATTCTTTACTCTGTATTTAAATTTGGATACTTTCTTTTAAGTAAAAAGGACTAGCTATATTGCTGGTCCTTTTTGTATAGAACACTATATGTATTAACTATCTATTAAGCTTAAAGTATAGATTCATTTTTACTGCTTAACTTAATAACAAATGGACAAATAATGATGAAAGCTAAACTTAACCAACCTAAAGTGAGCCACTTCTTAGTCTTAGCGGAAATATATTGTTTTTCTTTACAATTGGGACATTCTTTTCCCGTTGTTGAAAAGCCTACTGTCCATACATCACCTAAACTCCACTCTTTGTTGCAATTCGAGCATTTAGTCAACGTTCTCACTCCTTTCTGTGTCAATAATAAACCTACAATGCAGTCACTTTACGCTTTCTTTCTCTTTTTCTAGTTTGAGATTAAGAAGTATTAGTATCAGAGCCGAAAAAATTAGACCTACACCCGTGAATGTCATAATTAGTTTAACAACAAGGTTAGTATGTATTACATTAGATAAAGCACAAAGCGGCAAACCAATACCAAGTAACGACAAACCTTTTTGATTTAATGAATTCAATGAAATCACCTCCTTACATTAAGTATACCTAGTAATAGTGGAACTACCGATTAATAATTGGTAAATAGTTGAATTCGTATAGTTGTCCTAATACTCATACGTGTATGCAGTTGAAAAAGTTTCAATATTATCTATATAATTCCAAGTTTTTACCCCTTAAGTTCGCATATAACATATAAAAAGATAGTGGATTGTTTTAAACCGCTATCTTTTTATTAACTATTCTTTAATTGAGTTGGTTAAGTTCTCATACCGTAATGTAAACTGAAGCAAATACATTACTCCTTGATTGTAATGTTTAGAAACATAACTATTTTTTCTCCTATTTTCCCAAAAAGAAATATATCTGGTTATATTTTTAAAAATCAACATAACAAAAGGAGAATAATAATATGTTTTCAATTAATGATTCAAAAGATGGTAAAGAAGGTTTCGACAATATTAAGTTTTTAAGCAATCTAGAAATAATTAGAGATTACGCTTCTCAACATATGAAGCATAGTCAGTTATTTGAAGGTATAAATATGTTTCTAGACCAATATCGTGCAATAAGCAAGTATGAAAGTGAGCACAAAATGGTTATAGCTGGTGCTATTAGAGGTATTACTAGAACTATTGAAACTTACCTCTTTGATAAAGAGTTAACCACTGAAGATAAGGATGTAAAAAACCTTGTTAGCGAATTGAAAGATATTATGGTAAATATTGAACAAGAATTAGAACTGGAAGCAAAGCTAGAAGCAATACAAAAAGCAAGACTGAAATAAGATATTAAATATAAAAAGCTGAATATGTTTATTACATTCAGCTTTTTGACATATTAAAAATGATGTTCTTACTGTACTAGATAATAAGATCATTTTTAATTCATATATGTAAATTAATAGTCGTTTCATCATTTAAGTGTATTTTTGAACTTGGGAGGATTTTTTACGTAACTTTCGATAATAAAGCCGCAATTTGTGCAAAGTTTGTGTTCAACTTCTGTTCCAATGCTCATTTTATTTACTGGATGAACGTTTCCATAACCACCTTGTTTACCTAGGCCTAATTCT
>Ga0268252_1000503_pt1 | contig 24707 bp, 25 predicted proteins | sample AgamicMgSfrz_FD_200244 | JGI IMG/M metagenome (GOLD analysis project Ga0268252, IMG submission 200244) | Agave microbial communities from Guanajuato, Mexico - Mg.Sf.rz (v2) (version 3) | ecosystem: Host-associated > Plants > Phyllosphere > Phylloplane/Leaf | place: Guanajuato, Mexico | collected... | reverse complement strand
TTGTGAAGGTTGTAATGGTGGTAGACCTGACGGACCTCCAAACCCAGGTCCTGGGAAACCAGGTGGACCTGATGGGCCCGGAAATGATGGAAATAGAAAGTTTAAAAATTGTCGATCATAATTTATATTTTGATACATTTGAAACATCGCCACCTATTTTTAAATAAATCTCTAAAGGTATTGTATGTTTTACTGTTTTTTGTGGAGCTTATTCGCCTTAAACTTAGGCTGCGAAATGATAAAAGTTACATAACCTTCAGGAATAGAAAAAGCAAAAAGCCTCTTAAAACGTAGTTAAACGTTCTAAAAGGCTCTTGCAGTTGATTGATAACATTGCATATTTATACTCTTCACGGTTCGCAGAACTTCACTGTTGATTATACTTAAAAGAAAGAAACACGAAAACACCTTGGTTTTTCGTGTTTCTTGTTAAACTAAATAGTAAATAAATATATTCACAAGGTTATCCTTGCTTAACTCAAGTTGAACTTTTAGAGTCTTCAATTTATTTTCCAACTTTAGATGATGTACTTTTATGATTAGAACTGACACATTTATATTTTTTTCGAATAATAGCAATAACTACTAAACAAATGACATAAAGAATAGATAAAACCATTACAGAGTAAACATTTCTCTCAAGTGAAACTTGATTAGAGATACTCGCAAAGATATTAAAGAACGTGTGGGCTAAAATAACTATCAATATCTTTTTAGTTAAGAAATAAATTAAGGCAAAAATAATACCAAGTAAAAAAGCATTTAGTACTTGAAGGATGACTAGGATTGAAGCCGTCTCTGGATTAATGGCACTTGCGCTGTGCAAAAGGCCAAAAACAAGAGAGGAAAATAAAACATACATAACCGGACCTTTATCCTTTAGTTTCAGGAAAAAGAGCCCCCGGAAAAGTAGTTCCTCTGTATATCCAACCAAAATCATCTGCACAACGGTTAACAGAAATACTGATAAAGAAATATTCAAGTCTATTCCTAACATAATTGGCTGAACTAATACAATAACCCCTAGCATGATAAAAATATAATAGTCAATATTTTTTAAAGAGAAGCCTAATTTCTTAATCGGCGTATTGCTCTTCATAATTTGTCTTGTAAAGAAGAATGCCATGAGCGAGTAAGCAAGAATTTGAAATAGTATCATACCTTTCTCGCTGAAATTAAAAATCACAGATAATGCGGAAAAGAATGAAACTGTAAAAGTCAACAATACGCTGTACAGTATAAGCACCAAGTAAGAATTTTTTTTAATCATTATGAACCCTCCACACTTAATTTTCTCTAATTTATCATAGAACGTAAGACATTAATTTGTTAAAATTCCTGTATACAGGAATTTAGGAGGGAGAAGTTATGTACGGAGCCACAATGAAGAGTATAAGAAAACAAAAGGGGCTAACTCAAAAAGAGTTATATACTGGTGTAGTGTCAAAGTCATTTTATAGTGATTTTGAAGCAGACAAATACTCTGTTAGTGTGGACAAGTTTCAAGGACTTCTCCATAACTTAAATATATCCTTTGAAGAATTTTTATACTTTCATAATCAGATGAATTTATCTGATACTCAGAAACTTGAAAAAGAGATAGATGAATATTACAAGCGAGGTAAATTTGAGGAATTGTTTAGTATTTATCAAAAAAATTACACAAGTAGTATTAGAGAGGTTCGTTACCTAGCATCAAAAGCTTATCTTTTAGTACTGATTACAAATAGTAATTTTTACAACTTTTCTAGAGATCCCTTGAATGAAATAATTTCAAATCTAGAATTAACAAAATCCTGGACGTTAAATGAGATTAAACTAGCTAAGCTAGTTCTACTTTCGATACCAGAAAAAAAAATGAAAGAATCCCTCAAGCTTTATAAAAAGATATCTGATGAATTGTCAAAATATATGAACTTTAGTAATTTGGTCTATCAAAAAGAACTAGCTGATTTGTATTTCAATAGAATTCAAAGTCTGCTAGTTCTAAACAATATATCTGAAGCGGAAAAGGTATTTCAAGATTACTCAAATTTGATGAATGGAATGGACGATCTTAATCTATTCGTTCAATTTCATTTCATAGAGATTTTACTTGGACTATACTTGGATTATTTTGTTTCCAAGGAAAAGATAGATAGATTCTTACGAATAATTGATAATGTTCCAGTATCTGAATGCCATTTTTATAAGATTATTTTTCAAATCCATAACGAAAAAGCTAAGAATTACTTCTTACGTTATCAGAAATAAATTTGATCTTAGGCAATGCCCCATATTCCGTTGGCATAACTGGGTTTGCCCCTTTGATGGTTCTTCCTGCCCATCTGACTATTGGAATAAGGCCTGCTCCCGCCATGACTGCTGAGGTGAGCCTTTGAAAACCTGACATCTTTTCACCCGTGACGGAATCGACTCCTTCAACTGCCCGCTAGTAATCATAATAGCCGGTAAATTCGCCGGCGAAGCTTTTTATGCTGCCCCATGCTTTTTCTGATGTTGGCTTTTCCGCGCTTTCTCTTGCTTCTTGCTATTCTTTTGTGTATGTAAGGTAGCTGAAAGTGGCGGCTCCTGCCTCTCCTTTCAGCATAAGACGTCATCGACATCAAAATGGATGGGTGAGAGTTGCAGCCTTGTTCCGTTGCGATAATAAGGCATTGATTAGCAGGGTGGCATAGGCTCTTCCTCTTTTGAAAACAGGTACTCTTCTTTGAGCTCTTTATCAATATCTTCAACTGCCTCGATTGTTTTTGTCCGCTTCTTGCTTGCACCATCATTATATTGCTAATCCTTTTTGGATCATCTTCCACGTTTTTTGAAGAACTCAGTAACTTGTTATAAATACTTTTCCTTTTGGAAGTCCGACAAGTCATACTTAGAATCGACCATCTCGTAGCACACAAAGACTATCTGCCACAATTTGCTGAAAAAACAAAGAAAACATAGACATAGTCTATGTTTTCTTTAATAAGTTATATGCTATTTACATTATGGTAAATGAAAATTAATGTCCTAACATAATAATTATTCTAATGGTTTAGGCATTAAGAAAGAGGAGGGTATTATCTCCCAGCCTCTTTAAATTTTGATTCTACTACTTTCCCAGTCATATCCTCATAATCTTTACACATTATTTCCCATGATTTTTGAATATCTTCATCTAAACCAAATAGTCCGCTACGACCTATTATATAAATATCAGGATCTGCTGCATCAATTCTTTTAAATGTTTTTCTACTAGATGATCCATCCATCTCAATAACATATTGATAACCTTTTTCGTCACGTAATTCTCTTAATGCTACAATTTTATCTAGGGTGCTTTCAATAAAGCGTTGCCCAGCGAAACCTGGATCTACTGTCATAATAGTAATTTTATCCACTAAATCAATATAAGGGAAAATTGTTTCAATAGGAGTTTCTGGATTTAATACTACCCCTGCTTTTAACCCAGCATCATGTATTTGATCAATTAATCGGAAAGCAAGGCCATCCAGTACTTCTGCATGCATACAAATCCATTCACACTTTAAATCCACTAATTGTTGTACCCAGAAGCTTGGATTCGTTACCATAAGATGGGCAGACATCGGTAAATCACTTATTTTCCGCACTTCTTGGATAAACCATGGCGATAATGTGATATTAGGAACATAATGCCCATCCATAATATCAATATGATAAGAATCTACATGATCGTTTAAAAAAGTGATTTGCTCTTTAAACTTATCTAAATCCATTGTCATTAGTGATGGTGAAAATTCTACTTTTTTCATACTCTATTAATCCTCCATAAGTTCTCTAGTTTCTTTAGGAATAATAATGTATTGACCCATGTATTATTCCTAAATTTTTGACTACAACATTCACTGTCTTCTAAAAAAGCTATTTAACACGCTTACATTTTTTTATAGAATTTGAATATCATCTAAATCGATATCTTCTTCTTCTACTTCTACTTCTTCATCTTCTTTTACATTTTTCTTAATTAAAGCCAAGGCTAATCCTGTTACAACAACGTTTACTAAGATAGCTGCAACACCAGCCCATGGATTTGACATCGTTGGTAGCATAAATACGCCACCGAATGGTACAGTTGCATCTGCTCCTAACACCATGGTTACTGCTCCACCAGCTGCTCCACCAATAGCTACAGCAGTTACAGTACGAACAATATCATTCATAACAATTGGAATTACACCTTCCACAATGTTAACAACACCCATTGGCACTGCTGATTTCAATGTCTCCACTTCTGATCGTGTATAAATATTTTTCTTGAAGATTTTTGCAATAAAGAAAGCTAATCCAAAACCAATTGGAGTTGCTGTATTTACTAATTGCAACGCTGTGATAGGTCCATTAATTCCTTCTGCCTGCATAGTCAATACGAAGGCAAATACCGTTTTGTTAATTGGTCCGCCAAAGTCCACTCCACTCAATAGACCTACAATCCCACCAAATACTAGTAAGGAAGAGGTTCCTAAGCTGTTTAATCCATCTGTTAATAATGATGTAAGAGCAGCAACAGGAAGTCCAATAATGTAAACCATGATTAGTCCACCAATAATTGAGGTGAAAAATGGAACAATTAAAGTCGGCATTAATCCTTTAGCCCAACTAGGAACTTTAAAATGTTTAATAATAGCTACAGCAAGATAACCAGATAAAAATCCGCCTAAAATACCACCAATAAAGCCAGCACCAATTGCATTAGCACTTAATCCAATAATAAACCCTGGAGCAATTCCTGGTTTACCAGCAATAGAATAAGAAATTCCTGTTGCGATAACGACAGGTAGTAAACCTAAACCTGCTCCACCCATTGTTGCTAAAGCATCCCATAAGGAAAACTCCCCTTGTACTAAAGAACCTTGACTAGTTCCTCCAAATGCCATACCAATTGCGATTAAGAAACCTGCTCCACAAACAATTGGAATCAAGTATGAAATGGCTGTCAATAAATGGCCTTTGAGATTTAATTTTTTTAATCCACTCACTTTATAACCCTCCTAATAAAAGACCTCATTCGATAAATCTCTACTATATGATTTCTTAGCTACATAAAGCTTCTTTTACATCTTCAGCGTTTTTGGACTGCAGCATCTTCTCAATTACTTCATCATTTCCTAGCTTTCTAGCAAATAAAGATAATAATTTCAGATGACTTTGTGCTCCATCATTGTTTCCAACCGCAAATAGAATGATTCCCTTTACTCCCTTCCCGTCGAGAGTTTCCCAAGCAATTTCTTCTTCAGTAATTCCAATCGCTACTCCTATTTTTTCTACAGAATCACTTATTCCATGAGGAATAGCAATATAATTTCCGATTCCAGTTTGTCCTATCGCTTCCCTAGCATAGATGTCCTTTGTAAACTCTTCAATATCTTTAATGTATTCGTTTTCAAGCAAGACCTGAGCTAATTCTTGAATAGCTTCTTCCTTACTCTTGGCACTCATATTAGTTTTAATTGTGTTTAAATCTACAATATTTTTCACTTCCATGATTATCTCTCCTTTTCTAATTATTTCTGTTGGTTGACAACCTCAACTGCTTTTTCAATTAATTTATTTGGTGATTTAACCGCTATTTCTGTTGTAACTTGGATAATTCTTTTCCCGTCGAAGCGTTCTCTTCCTGCGATTTTAACATCTGTCGCTAAAATAACGATGTCTGCTTCCGCTATTTGTTGTTGGCTCAATTCATTCTCTGTTCCAATTGTTCCTTGTGTTTCAATATGGATTTCATGACCTGCTTTCTTGCCAGCATTCTCTAATTTCTCCTGTGCGATATACGTATGTGCGATCCCAACTGTGCAAGCTGCAATTCCTACTATTTTCATGATTATTCCTCCTAATATTTTATAATTTCATTTATAAATTCTTCTTGTTCATGACTGTTTAATAATCGGTCTAGATACTCATCATCTGCTAGAGATCTAGTAAATAAGGCTATTCTTTTCTTAATATTAACGCTTTCATTTTTCTTTAATAAAATTACAATTACTAGACAGATATTTTTTGTCTGGCAATCCCAAGTTTCTATTGGTTTTGCTAAACGGAAAAATAAAATTTGACTTTTCTCAAGTTGCTCACTTTCAATATGGGGCAACATGACATGTTCAGCGATTATTGTACTGCCCACTTTTTCTCTTTCATTTAATTGATGGATGACTTCCTCCCTTGAAATAGGATTATCTTGTCCTACAATTTCAGCAATAAAAGAGTGTACTTCTTCTTTTGTTGCTAACTCACAATTAAAATAAATTTGATAAAGTGAATTAATTTCCATGATAAACTTCCTCAATCTTTCCCTGAAGTCTCTTCTGGTCATCAATTGTGAACATCGCACTCACTAAAAGATAAGGAATCCGTACATCTTCCTTAATATGAACTGTACTTAAGATCAACTCAGCATCTGCATATTTCTCTTTTAACATTTGCGTATTTCGTGATGCTACCACATCTACAATTTCTAACTCTGGGAATTTTTTCGAAACTTTTGCTTTTAAAAGCTCTGAAGTTCCTATTCCTGTTGTACACATAATAAGTGTTTTTATCGGACGTTTATGTTGACCCGTTTCAATCGCCTTTGCAAAATAGAGAGTGATAAACCCAATCTCATCTTCGTTTATGGCTGGGAGGTTGAATTTCTCACTAACCAATTCTGAAACCTTCTTTACACCCATAAATACTTCTTCGTACGTTACTTTGATCTGACTTAACAAACTGTTCTTAACACGAATCTTATGCTCTAATCGGTTAAGCATCGGTTTAATATGGTTAGCTAAATCGATAAATATAGACTGGCTGTCTATATCCATACCTAAGTTAGTACTCATTCCTTCAATATACTCTTTCGTTACTTGAATCACTTCTGAAGCAAAAGTGGAAGTAATAGCATGAGATCCCTGCATTCTCGATGACACTAAATATTGATAAAGAAAATAAATTTCAATATCTGGCAAAGGACTGTTCAAATATTTCTCGATATTATGGACAATCACTTTAGCAACCGGATACAAAATATCTCGCTCCATGTTTTCCATTTCTTCTTTAGAAATCTTATCAGTAAACATACTAGTAGGAACTATTCTTGATCGGCTTAGCAGTATATATAGATGTGAGAAAATGTTTACATTGTATGGGTAAGGAATAGTTATATTTAAATCTTCTTCAATCTTTCTTAATTGATCCAATATAAATAAAACATCGTACTGATTGAAATTCAGTTTTGGATTCCTCTTTAAATCATCAATATCGATAATATTAAAGATTTCAATAATATCTTTAATAGCCTTCCGAATATTAACTTCTTCCCCAAGTATGGCTAATGTTCTATTTTTTCTCTCTAAAACCAAATTGTATTTTTTCAGCTCTTCACTCATTATTTGCTCGTCATTAAAAGTAACAGAATCTCCTACATAATAGTGACTAAATAAATGATAAACATTTATAGGTTTGGGCGAAGACAACAATAATTCTTCCATTATTCGTTTACGTCTCTCACTAGGAGAAAATTGTATTTCTTTATCTTTATAATTACTCTTTTGGGAATTAATAAATTTTTCGTAATCTAGTCTATATCCTCTCCCTCTTTCAGATATGATTAAAGGGCCATCCTCGTACTCATTGTTAATTTTATTTATTAAACGATAGACAGTTTTTTGAGAAACATTTAGTACTTCAAGGAGTTCCTTCGATGTAACATATCCTTGATGTTTGGAAAGAAACAGTAACAGTTCTTGTTCATGATTGCTTTTAGAACTCATCTCCTTGCCTCCTTGATTTGATATTAACACACAATTTAAAAAACAATTCGCTGGAAAGTGACCGTTGCAACGGTCACTTTTCCGTACATTTTAAATGGTTTTTCTTGGGGGCGTCAAGGGTAGGGAAAGTAGTTACCCCTTTTATTGGTCAAATATAGCTTAAATTTAATTGATTTACGGATTGTCTTATACATCATGTAGTTTTACAAATAGATATAGAGGACATGAAATCAGAAGGAAGGTACAGAATTTCTACTAGATTTGCTGCCCATATTACAAGCCAACTTTTATCTATATCCAACCAGAAGAATGCTACTCTATCACTTATTAAAGCATCAGCAATTTTGCTTTTCTCTTTTGGTTTCATATTCATTCGTCATTGCTGCAGCTGACATCAGTTAAGCATTTTGATTTGCGTTTGTCATCTCTCCTGGCATCTGGGATACATGGTAAAGCAATAAACCTAATAGCGCTGCTTATAATTAAGACATAATATAATGATTCTGTTGTTTGACGATCGCCCCCGATAGTTAAATTGTATTTCTTTACAAAATTTCTTTTTAATCTACATTAATTAAGAAAGCCATCTTCCTTTGCTCTCAAAAAAAAAAGAAATGAAAGTGTACTTCTGATGTACTTTATATATATATCTTTTATGGGAAACTGTAGTTTAACTATATACGCTCGTCTTATATCTTGCTCTAGGATATAGATTTTGCCTTTTTTCCACCTCTATTTGCGATTGTGAATAGAGAAAGAATTGCTTCTTACTATTCGTTGATATATTACGAAAAAATAAATAATGACAAAATACGACACGGTTTGTATACTCATAACAAACGGGGCAAACCATGTGAAAACAAGGGACGCAAAGCTATAGGGACTAAGGCCATGGCAAGCTATGTCAGCCAGCTGCCGTTCACCATAAAATAGGAGTGAATGAGAAATGAAAAAAGTAGCAATTGGTGTTTTGGCAGCATCCTTGATATTCACACAAGGGCTGCAAACTGAAGCAAAGTCTAAAAAGAGTACACTTATCGATAAGGATAAGAATGGAATACATGATGACTGGCAAACGAAGTTCAAGCTCGGTAAAGGCAAGTCAGTCGCACAAAAGGACCCCGATAAAGATGGCTTGTCAAATGTGCTCGAGTACCAGTTAAACACTAATCCAATCAAGAAGGACTCTGATGGAGATAAAATTTCTGACAGCAATGAAGATAAAGATAAGGACGGCTTAATAAACGGTCTTGAGGTTAAGTGGAAGCTAAATCCATTCAAGTCAGATACTGATGGGGATGGGATTAGTGATGCAAACGAAGATGAAGATACAGACAGTCTTACAAATAAAGAGGAAATTTATGTTGGTACAAGTTTAACAAAAGCAGATACGGACAAAGACGGACTTAGTGACGGAGATGAAGATAAGGATAGAGATAAATTGACCAACAGTATTGAATTTGACCTCGGTTATGATCCTAAGGATAAGGACAGCGACAAGGATGGTATCAAAGATGCTGATGAAGATCAAGATAAAGATGGTATCCGTAACAGCAATGAATTAAATGAGCTTAAAGTTGTGTTAGTAGATACAAACGAAAAAGAACTTAAGATACAATACAAGCTTGGCAAAAAATCAAAGCTAAAGGTACAGGATAATATTGGCATTTCTAATGTGAATACGTTATTTACACAATTTGCTACTGATTTGACTCCTACTGCAACAGATGAGGAGCTAATTAATAAAATTAAACAATTAACAGGATTAGATGCATTTGTAGAAATCAAAATTGAAATAGAATTTGCTAACGGAAAAGAGCTGCAAGTGGAATATGAAAATGAAATCCAAGCTCCTGCAGAAGAAAATGATAATGACAATCTTACAGAAGATATTACAGACAGTTCCAGTGATGACAATCAATCTAAAGACGAGTAATTTTAACAGAGTGCGTATACAAATAATGTAGTATACGCCTCGTTTTATTCAATTAAATTAATACAATCTATATTAATACCCGAAAGGCTAAAGACCCTTTACGTTATTAAAATCCATACTCTCTTTAATATTTTTATTTGCACATACTTAATATGGTTGTTTTATCTACCTCCATGAGTCATAAGAGTGGAGGTTTTTTGTATTTAAGTAGCCGAATCAGTAAATATAGTTACTAATTAAAACCTAAGGAAATCCATATCCTTAGGCTTTAATTTTTATAATATGTGATTTATTGTAAACCATTATTATTATTCATTTGATCAACTGTAACCTTAATATCCCCTGCCGATTCAATATTTAATTTCTCTGTCTTCAAGGTTTCAATAATAGGTATAATATCTTCTATAGTTTGTTTATACATATCCACTTTTTCTATAATCACAGTGTGTTTTTTTACTTCAATATGCTCTTCACTTAGAGGAATACGTATAGTTTCGACCTTACTTGTATTATCTGGATTTATTATTTCTTTTTCAATGATTAGTTCTTCATATGTTACTGGAACTAAAATTTTCTTTTCTACAGTAAATACCTTCTTGAAAGCTTTAATCCTTCCCATTTCTATATTTTTTTTACTTATTTCAAGTTCTTCTTTATGTAATTCTAATTTGATTTCATTTTTGCTACCCTTAATGGAATTTTGATTTTCTTGCAAGATTATACCTCCAATAGAACAGGGAAACACCTTTTCAGTATTTAATGAAAAGGTGCTTCAATTTATTATTTATTATTAATGTCTTCAAAGTCAGACGCGCCTTCACTAATAAAAACACTACCAACTGTGTCAACATGAGCCTCTTCGTGTTTTAGGGTCTCTTGGACTTGCTGGGTTTCCTGTACTTGTCGTGTAGATGCTGAAATTTCCTCAGTAGCTACGGTATATTTATTAACCTCTATTTGTTCTTGAGTAACTGGTATATGAATGGATTCTTCAGAAATGACTGAGTTGTCACTCTTCTCATTATTATTAAGTTTTGTTCTTTTTATAACAACCTCTTCATGCATAACTGGAACATTAACTGTTTTTTGCTCCTCTACAATATCCTTAGAAAGAACTACTTCTCCAGCATTAACATTATTTTTGGTAATGTCTAACTCTTCTTTATGGAGTTGCAATATACCGTTTGAATCAGTTTGAATTTCACTATTTGTCATTTGGTTTTCACTATCTGACGTTTGGTTTTCACTATCTGACGTTTGGTTTTCACTATCTGACATTTGATTTTCACTATCTGACATTTGATTTTCACTATTTGTCGTCTGGTTTCCTTGCTTATCATTTGATTTGTCATCACCAAATAAGCCTAAAAAATCACCCATAAACATCCCCCTAGATAAATAAAATTAAAATACTCTTCTATAATGTTCTATATAGCGATATTTATTCTATTCCTTTCCTTTTGCCAATAAAAAACAGCTAAAATCAGTTGAGACATTATTTTTACATTAATTATGTAAAAGTTCATTTCTTCATTCAATTACTAAAGCAAGTCTTACCTACGTTAAACCGTTCCTCCCAAGGGGTTGCTTTTTGGAAAGACATACAAAAATAAAAAGAACTCATATTGGGAAATATAATTTTCAAGTTAAAGATTATTATACGGAGTGATTTGATTGAACGAACAAGATATTCTCCATTCAATTTTTGATTATAAAGAAAGAATTAGTGAACTACGTGTAGATCACTGGATGAGATATTCTAATTGGAAGACTTGGTATTTTTGGTTTAATATCATGTCAATCTTAATTCCCTTAACCATTCTTTATTTTAAAATAGATAGAAATCGATTATTTGAATTCTGTTTTTTCGGGTTAATAGTTCATGTTACTTGGTCAAATATTGATAGCATATTATCTCAAAACAATTACTTGATTCATCCCCATGGATTTACACATTTTTTTCCTATGGGTATTACTGTTACTGCTGTCTTACTACCTGTTTGTTTTATGCTTTTATATCAATATTGCTCTAATAAAGGTAAGAATTTCTATCTTTATACAATAGTACTTTCTGCTTTATTTGCTTATGCTTTTGGTTATCTATCAAAGAAAGTAGAATTGCTAATAATGTATAAGGGAATGAAGTTAACTTACCTCTTTCTGATTGATATTGCAGTTGCATACATAGCTTATTGGGCTACCAAATTATTCATTATAATTAAAAATCAAACGTCAAAAAAATAAATCTACTTTAAATAGTATAGAAAATTCAACTCTTTAAGTATTAGTACGTATTCATTTACAGACATGCTGCTCTTTTATAATCTTAAAATCATCAAATTACAATTGTTGTGTATATATTCATTTTATTTAATAAAGCATAATTAAAAAACCTAGGAGTTAACCAACTATGTTCAGAAGACAAAGGCTAACAGAAATTATATTGATTACCGTTATTGGTACAATAGTATCCATTTTAAATAAAATTTACATGCGATTTTACTAGTACATCTATGAACTATTTCTAGGTAAACTCATTTTTTACGTTATATTAGACAAGCAATGACTTAAAAAAGTTATACAGACATAAAGAAAGGTGTACGTGGACGTTGTACACCTTCGAGGAGGAGGCTCTACATACAGTTGCGTTAACCTAATTCTATATTATTACCCTTTTCCAATTCGGCCACGGCGCTTGTCCTTTTGTACATTTTCTTTAATCTCGGCGAAAGATTAAAAAAACCTTAAAAAAGAAGAACCTGGAACACCATCTTTTAAGGTAACTATTCAATCATTGATAAATAGATAAAAAGTTAAATGTTAATAAAAAATGAAAAATTCGGTGAATAACAGCTAATATATGTTGGACTATACTTATATCTGATGAATAATACTTTCTTTGTTTTGGTGAATAAAACCAAATGCCTACGCAAGTAGTCTTTTAAGTACTTTATTCTTAAAGTTAGTCTACTATACAAACTGTTTTATTAAGTTTGCATACAATGTAAATATAACAGTATTTCCCCGCTATTCCTGGTGAATCTGTTAGGCCCAACTTGCTCCAAGTTGGGCCATTTATTTTTTTATTAAAAAATCTTCTAGATATTCAACTATTTTTAGAACCCTTTTTATAAAAAATAAGCTTATATAATTAACTTTTATTGGTAAAAAACATTATATATAGTAAGCTTCTTTTAAAATCTCCTAGGTCCAACTAACCCTTAGCTTGACTTAAATACTTTATATAGATAACTCGATTCAAAGGGGAAAACTGTATGAAACTAACTGAAATTAAAGGTGGATATAATGCTATATTTAGTCTGGGACATAACTGTATTCCAGCTTTAAAATTAAGACAATTTAACTTAAGGAAATTTGCAGGTCCATTCGACTGGGTTGGTTCACCTAAATTACCGAATGTAACCAATTTAATAGCAACTAACTTTTCCAATTTTCTAGATGAAAAAAATTTAATTGTACCTCAATATGCTTCAAAGGAAGATCTACTTGTCGTTGATATAGCCCATAACATTTCCTTCAATCATGATTTCAAAACAAATGTAAATTCACTTCAGCACCTTTCCGACTTGCCTCAAGTACAAAAAAAGTACGAAAATCGTATTAATCGTTTTATAGAAACACTAGCTATCGCACAACACCTATTGTTCATTCGAACAGAAGCAGATTGGTTGGATACAGTTGTATTAGAAAAAGTACTATCTCAACTTGGTAGACATAACTATACTATTCTGGTTGTTAACCATACACAGGTAAAAGAAATAGTGGAGTTAGATTGGGATATAAATAATGTATGTGCCATCGAAATACCAAATGAAGAAATTTGGGAAGGAAATGATGCTTTATGGGAAAAGATTTTTCAAGGAATTACTTTAATTTAAACCTATTTCATTTAATAAGTAGAGAGTATTATGAGTAAGAAGAAAAAAGACCTAACAATTTTTCTCCATATCCCAAAAACAGGAGGAACCACACTAAACTCTATATTTACTCGAGAATATACAGTGAAAGAATTTCATAACCATGATTTATTTGATCGTAAGGTTATTCCTTTTTCGGAACTAAATGAGGATCATAAAAGAAGAATTAATGCCATTTCTGGTCATCATTTTTATGGAGTACATGAATTTTTTAATAAACCTTATCGTTATTTCACTATGCTTCGCCATCCAGTCGACCGTGTCCTTTCTCTCTATTATTATTTAAAGGAAAATAATTATCCTGGGTATGAGTGGATGAAAGAAATGACACTGGAAGAATTTATAGAAACATCTCCTGAAGCACAAAATAACCAAACTACTCTTCTGTGTGGATACCCTATAAATCCAGATGTGAATACTGCAAAGGAAAGAATAAAATCATTTGATATGGTTGGAATAACGGAATTGTTTAATGAGTCCCTATATTTGTTAAAGAAAACTTTTAAATGGCACAATATTCAATATAGAAAAATGAATATCACTAAAACTAGATTAACAAAAGAAGCAGTACCTGAAGCAACCTTAAGACTCATTGAAAAGTATAACGAAATGGATTTAGAAGTTTATAATTACGCAAAAAAGTTACTTTTAAATAAAATAGACAACCTCTCCATAAATGAAAAACGAACACTTCAACAATTAATAAAAAAACAAACAAATTAAGATAAATGCTTACTAGAAGAGTAAGTCCTTAGATTTGATGTTTAGCTTAGATTTCAAATTATTCAACAGTATAATCGCCCTCATGAGAGATATTCGTCATTCTATTCCATGAAATCCTTAAAGGTACAAGAGGGTCTTGGTACACCTTTAAGGATTTTTTAGCGAGTACCACGACTTCGGCTTTTCAAGGCACTTGTCCGTTTCTATTTTTTATTTGTGACTCTTGTATGGAATAAGTTTAGTTAAAATTTCATGTAGAATATTTTCAGGATTATCACTATTTGTGGTTATTTTATAATATACCGATCTTTTCTTAATCCACTTCTTTTTATCTCCGCATTAAAGTTAATATGTATTTTCGCTTTCGCATAACCATCATCCCAGGTATCTTTGTATTTCTTAAAATGCTTATAATCTTGTTCTCTCAGAAGTTCTCCTAAACCAAAAACATCCGCATTAAATTCCTCTTTTGTTTTTTGAACAAATTCTTTTATTTCTTTTTCCATCTTTTTATTAATAGATTTTTCTAATCCCTCAAAGGCGTAAGGGTCCTTGAAATTTTGAAGACAGTCCGTTCCATCTAAATTACCTATTGTTTTAATATTAATATAAAAATGAGGAATTCCATTTACTTCTTTGGCAGTAACCTTTGTTTTAGAATAAGTAATATTGTATCCAAATTTTCCATTGGTGCAATTGGATGCTATTTTTGTACTTTTAATTTTATTTTGTACAAAAAGCATATCGCGAATTTCATATAATGAGGCATATCCTGCCAGTTTCCCAAGTTTAAGAACCGCCATTGAATCAAGGTCTACTTCACTTTCTGGAACCTCACTTTTCAGGTTTTCAATATTTCCACCTTTTTTGGGATCACCAACTAATTTTACAGCAGGAAGGACTGGTGCTTGTCCATATGAGTTAGTAATACGAGTATAATCATTTAACTTAACATCAGGAGCTCCTCCCCACTCTTTTTGCATCGTATTTAATTGAGTAAAGAGTTTTAGCGAAGGACTCTTTTTGTACATATTGTTTACTTTCAGGATATCACCAGCATTCGAACCTCTTGCAACTACAATAGCAAAATCATCTCTTATTTCTCTATTTCGATCGAAAAAATCCATGAACTCTAACAAGCCATCCTCTACTATTTCCTCACTAATAACTAACACTCTTGTATGGGAATAAACAGGATGAGTGGCATTAACAATATTAAATTTAGAAGTCAGCTCCCCAATATTATTTCCTTCTAAAGAAGAAACAGTTGATGGGGCTAAACCGGCTGCTGTTTGGAAACTCATTTCTCTTGCTTCTGTAGTTTCAATAGTTAACTTATATTTAAACGATTCTCCTTTATCTACAGCCATTCCTGTAACAATAGAAACTTCTCCTAACTCTCTTCGATCCCAGCATCCGGTCAAAAGAATAAGTAAAAATAGATAGAATAAAACACATTTTAACAATTTCATACCTAACTCCTCAGAATAGTAATATTATTTATTTTGTAGAAATTGGAATATAATATCCTATAAAATAGAAAAAAAGATACCAATGGTACCTTTTTTCTTCTTTGCTATTCTTTAAAGTGATAAGGAACTGTAGAAACCATAACGTTTCTTTTATAAAGTAGAGAAGTTCTTATTAATAAACTAGACTGGTTATGAAGAATATTATGCCAACCTTTTTTTAAGACAAACTGAGGGATTATTACTGTGACCCGGTAATCCGACTCTCCCGCCTTATGTTCCACCGTATCAATAAACTTGGTTAACGGCTGGATAATACTCCTATATTGGGAATGTAAGGTAACAAGACGGACATCCGGTTGCCATTCGTTCCACTTCTCCTCAAATCTCCTCTCATCTTCACGGCTAAATGCCACATAAACGGCAATTAATTTATCTGGGTTTAAAGATTTTGCATATGCTAATGAATTATTTACAACTCGAGTGATACCTGCAACAGGTACGACAATAACATTACCTGATATTTCTTCCACTTCATTCATATCACTAATTCGCAGTTGTTCTCCTACAGAATCATAGTGTTGCTTTATCTTATAAAATAGAAACACTATGATTGGAATAAACACTAATACTGGCCATACTTGTGAGAATTTTGTTAGGAAAAACATCATTGTAACGATTAGACAAATAATTACTCCTAGGGTATTTATAATAAGTTTTCCTTGCCATCCTTCCGGCTGTTAAAGATCTCTCCATTTCATTAAATTAAGAATTATTTTCGTATCAGGGATTAACTTTACATATTCACCAAGAACTATAAATCGCATATTATATTTCTAGGTAAACTCAATTTTTTCATCAAAATGGAGACTAGTGTTAGGTCTCCATTTTCCCGTTTAAATTAAATATTAAATCAGATTTACTTATTGATTGTGATAAACTTCACTTACACTATACTGCCACGTTCCTACCATAAGCTAGTTCTCAGTTATTACAGGAATGCTGCCCTGATTGTAATACAAAAAAATAACAAGTAGCTAGCAGCAAACTTGTTCCTTACAATGTTAAATTTAAAAAACTAACTAACCTTTTTTCTATCCTCTTCTCGTTTTTTCTTCATAATTACTTCTAATTCCATTTTTATTTGCATGCAATATTATTTTATCCGTTAAATTCAAAGTAGAAGGGTTAATTTTTCTTCCCCATTTCCTTGAAAAGGATCGCCAATCACAAACCATTTCAATTAGGTATTTTCTAGGCATTGGCAATGCCTGATTGTTGCTAGGATCAATAACCTAATACTCCCAATGGTGCATATTATGATGTTGGTGGTTAAGCCAAGCATATTTCCAGTTTATTTCATCTTTAAAACTTTTTTCTCCCTGGCAGAAAATTTTTTAGCATGTGGGAAAAATTTTTTGGTGTAAACTTGAACAAGTTACTTTACTAAAGATTTTTGAAAAAGACTTTATTATCGGTTAATTAATTTTGATGACAAATTGCCCTACTCTAATGAGTAGGGCTAAGTAGTTCTAAGCTGTAAATGTAGTATATATCCATCCTCATTATTTTATGTATATACTTAGAAAAAGTTGCTGGTCCTATAATTATCTATGTACTAGTAAAGGTTACATTTTCCCAATGCTTATTTCTCCTGTTCCCTACCTTTTTCTCTTAGATACGCCGTTTTTACGCAGAAACTGATCGTTAATTCCTAAAACAAGCGTTAATCCTTCTTAGATTGATTAATTCGCTATAAAAAACCGTCTAACCCCATATATACCAGTGGTTTTGACGGTCTCATTACTGATTTTATTAAGCGTAAATAGTTATTTAACGCAGACTATTAATTATTATTTTCTTTGATTCGTATTCATCTATTGTCAGAACAATAAACTGTTTGCTATCTTAATGTAAATGTTTTATATTATTACAGCGGATTTGCTTTCAAACAAAACTGGTTCCTGAAGCTCCGCTGCTTTATAAAAATGATCCACAATTTTCATCATGTACACTCCATCTTCTGCAGGGGCATATAGATTATCATTATTTAATATACAATTCACAAAATGCTCAAATTCATTTTTTGATTTAATAGTAGAGTTTAAATGAGGAATGATATCAATACATGTGTTTAAGTGTTCTGAGAACAATTTTAATTCTCCATTTTTATAAATTGCTCCACCTTTAGTTCCCAATATCTCCACAAACGTTTCTTCACTCTCAATATTAGAGGCCCAACTAAAATCAAAATGTAAAGTAGCTCCACTTTTAAGTCCAATCAATCCAACTGCAGTATCTTCAACGTTATAGATACCTGTTAAATTACCTTTATATCCATTACGGTTTCTTGTCGTTGAATTAGTGAAATTCTGATAAGTAGATCCAGTTATATAAGATGGTTCGGGTAATCCAAGGAGAAATAGGGTTAAATCAAGATAATGTACACCTAAATCAATCATTACACCTCCACCAGAAAAGTCTTTATTAGTAAACCAAGTACCTCTACCAGGTATACCGCTTCTTCTTCTCCAACCAGTTTTGGCATGATAAATTTCTCCAAAAAAACCTTCATCTATATATTGTTTAATTTTCACCGCTTCATTTGTGAATCTATTATTAAGACCAACCAAGACCTTTTTACCAGAATTATTTTTAGCATCTACAATTCGTTGAGCCTCTGCCTCGTTAATTGCTAATGGTTTTTCACAATGGACATTTACTCCTTGTTGTAAGGCGTAAACAGCAATATCAGCATGTAGATGATTGGGTGTACAAATACTTACAATGTCTAGTTTTTCGCGCCTTAACATCTCACGAAAATCATTATATACACCCTGAATATTGTATTCACTTGCCACTTTGGAAGCATTATCAATATTAATGTCACATACAGAGACAAATTCAATATTACTTAGTGCAGTATAGTTACTAACATGTTTTTTTAAAGCATTATTACCTGCGCCAATCAATCCGTATCTTAACTTTTGGTTAGTCACCACTCTTCCTCCAATCCCCTCATTCTTCATTTAAAAACAGTAAGCTTCTCATGTAATCTATGGTGTAATTAATTCCTGACTCCCCTAACTTGCCAGTCCATACTGGAGAATGAGGTTCTATACTTAATCCACCTGAATATCCTTTAAATCTCAATAGAGAAATAAAAGTTTTCCAATCAGTTTGGTCAAGTCCAGCTGGTGGATCATCAACCCTTTTCCCATCAATAATTAATGAACCTTTGAGATGTACATGGTTAAAACGTTGTCCCCAATCCAATGTTTCTTGTAAGTAATCCCCACCAAAATATCGACTATGGGAAGGATCAAACTTTATCCCTAAATCTTTGATGTGGCCATGTATTAACTTCCAAGCAACAGGATTATGAACGAAGTTTACTTTACGACAATTATAAGAAGATATGGCCACTCCTTTAGGTATTGCATACTCAATTAATTTTGAAAAGAATTCAATTGCTGCAGAACAATTATCAAAGTAGGAAAGGTCTTCTACATAATTACAACCGCTTACAAAATTAGTGCATTCTAACTCACTTGCAACATCAATTAATTTAAAACACCTCTCAAGTTCCTCCTCAATAATTTTACCTTTTTGATCAATTCGAAGGGACTTCCATCTACCAATAGATGCTACCCCAACTTCATATTTTCCCTTCCAATATTTCAAATCATTTTTAACTTTATAAAACTCTTCAACATCTTGCCCTTCATTTACGCATAATTCTATAAAATCCAAACCTTTAGTCTTAGCAACTTTAAAGTTTTCTTCATTTGGTTTTGCTATGATTCCAAGTTTCATATTTTTCACCTTATCTCTATTTAAAATAATTTACATTTAGCGCTTATATGTATATTTTAATGCTTCTATTTTTGAAATACATTGATTCTTTTAATCAATTTTATATGTAATGTTCATTTGTTTCGGTGGCTAAATTACCTTTTACAAAAAAGGTTAAAAATCATATGATGATTTTTAACCACCAGTCTTAAAATCAACTAAAGAATATGAAAACAGTCAAACTTCAGGTTTTTAAATAAACATTTTATAATATTAATGATTCTTTATATTGGATTACTATCGTCGCCATATTGTCCAATTCCCAAAGAAATTTAATTGTTTCAAATTAAAGATTTAAAATAAGTTTTATAAAAAAAGATTGCAATTTAAGCAATCTTTTTTAGAATTTATATTTTATATAAAGTCACTTTTTTAGATTTAGATTTCTTGTTAAAACTTTTATACTTCCTTGTTATTAAAAATTAAAATTCACAATAATATTGCCTATAATACTCTATCATTTAACTCTTTAACAATCTGCGGGTGAATCTTATCTAATTTATAAAAGGATGTAGCTATAATCTGTAAAACTGAAACTAGGATTGGGATGAAAAAATATAGAAAGTTTATTGAATCTACAGCTGACTCTGTAACATTCTGAGCATCATATCCTACAAATGCTAATACATAGCCAATCACTGCCCCACCAACGGCCATTCCTACCTTTGTTGCAAAACTATACCCAGCATAGAGAGTGCCTTCGGCACGTTTTCCAAATTTCCATTCATTGAAGTCAACAGAGTTTGCAGTCATACTAAAAACAGAACCTGCAGATAGTGCATTAAAGAGGTTAGCTATAAAATAAACAGCAATAAATAAGTAATGATTTTCAGCAAAAAGAGGTAATATTGCAAAGCCTACAATAAAAGTTGCTTGGGATATTATATTTCCTTTTCGTATCTGAAACTTTTTTAAGTATGTTGGTGTGATAAAAGATGCTACAAAAACAGTTACATAAAACAATGATAAAAGTATAGAAATCATTGCTGGACTTTTTAATACTTGCATACAGTAGTAAATTGTTATTGATACAATAGCACCTATTTTTATAAACATTAATAAGGCGAAAAATACTGTAGAAACCCATGGTCCATTTCTAAAAGCAGTTTTATATGTATCAATGATGTTTATTTTCTCTCTAGTTATTGGCTTTTGTTCCACAAAGCGTTCCTTGCAATTCTTAACAATAACTAAAAATGAAATACATCCAATGATAGCAAAAAGAGTTGTGGTCCACATAAAACCTACTTGTTGGTTGCCACCCCCTAAGTAATTAACTAATGGCAAGGTAGCTACTGAAACTAAGATATTACCTAGTGCCATACCACCCATTCTAAAACTTGAAAGTTGATTTTTTTCATCAGAATCCCTAGTCATGAGAGGCATTAAAGCACCATACGGAATATTTACAACAGAATATAATAAACCACAAATAATAAATGTTATATATGCATAAACTGTTTTTGTTAAATCAGAGCCACCTATTGTAGTAAAGGATAATACATAAAAAACACTTAGAGGAATAATTCCGAAAATAATATAAGGCTTTGTTCGTCCCCATTTTGAATACGTTCGATCTATAAATCCACCAATAACAGGATCTATAAATGCATCAAGCACTCTTGATATAAGGAATATTGTACCTGTTGCTGCAACAGGAATTAGTGCTACGTCTGTGTAAAAGTAGAGTAAAAAACTTCCGATAACCCCCCACATCAAGTTAGAGGCAAAATCACCAAAACCATAACTCAACTTCTCTTTAACTTTTAGCTTTTCTGACCAAACTGCTACTTCCTGTATATCATTAACTTTTTGGATTTCCATAATTAATTCCCCTTTTTAATGAACTTAATATAAATTAAAAAAGATTATTTTTATTAATATTTATAAAACTAGTGTTAAATTTGTTAAAGAAAAAAGTATCGATGTGTATGGAGGAAAAACCTTTTAAGCGCTTGAAAACTGTATCATTAATGGTTCAACATTTTTTACTTTATACTCCTTTCCTGGAAGACTACAAACAATGAATGTATGCGTTTTCATATATAATTCTATATGCTTTTTATTTTGATTCCATCTAAATAATTAACTTTATATATATATATTTCTATCCTAAGAACCAGTTAATTTTATATGTGTAAGAGTGGGTTAAATCTTATAATGAAATGTTTATTCACTAACTTACATTTAGTTAATATTCAATCATTATTCCACCCAGTCATCTTACAAATAATTTAGAAAGTGATTAGAAAATATACATAACAATAAAAAGCGAAGCCAAATTAGCTCCGCTTTTTATTTAAACGCCTTTTACACCAATAGAAGTCTTCTATTATGTGGTTTTACTCCGAATACTGTATCAATAACTGGAGGCAAGTAAGAGGCACTATATAGATAACTTACTTCAACATCATGATAACCTGGTTCAAGGCCCCCATCTTTTTTTACTGTTAATGTAGCGGTATCTAGTACTCCCCAATGGACATCTCCGAGTAATGCCATTTCACTTTGTGTATAAGTTTTTCCATTAATTGTCCATGTTACTTGATCACCTGAATAGGATGTTCCATCTACTTTTACCATTGCCGGGCGAAGCTGAGACAACCATAGACCTCGATAATATAATGATCTGATTTTAACTTGGAAACCAGTTACTTTTCCATTTTCTTTAGTATTTTTGAATCCTCTTGATTGGATACTCTCTTTTTCTAGCATACTATCACTCCCTATTCCCCTAATATCTTTTTTATCATAATGTGATGCTTACGGACCTGCTCAGGACCTGTGCCTAGGATGTTTTTATTAGGTCCCTCATACTCACTTACCATATAACCATCCCAATTATGTGATACTAATGTGTCAATGATTTCTTTATAAGGAATAGTAACTTCTTCAAAGTCATCCGATACTCTTAAGAATTTTGCATGACAACAATATATATAAGGGAGCAGTGGAATAATATCTTCAACAGGGCTATGTTCAGATTCAGGCAATACAAAATCGTCTGGACCCCATTCCTCCTTAGGTAGCAATTCTGTTTGAAAAACGCCAAAGTCCATGCATAATCCAAAATGTTTTGTTCCAGTCTCTTTAATGAATTGAATATAATCATTAACCATTTTTGATTTCAGAAGTGTAGGAGGATGAATTTCTGGACACATAACCACATCATATTTTTCTGCTAATGGAAGTGCCCTTTTAATAAACTCCTTCCAATTCTCTACTGGTGTTAATGTATCATCAATAACTCCTAATTTAGTTCGAAGAACCTTAAATCCTAATCTATTAGCAAGCTTAAAATCACGTACTAACATATTATAAGACTCGTCAGTCGTGAGTTGTCTTCCCTCAAACAGACGGGAGTCTACCCAATGACCATACTCTGCAGGAACAATATCATATTTTTCAATTAACCTATCCCAATTCTCAAGCCATTCATTACTTGGATTTGGGTATCCCTCAATATGGGAATTGGCTAAAATCTCTAAACCTCTTGCCCCCATATCATTCATTTCTTTAAACATATCTTCTAAATCCATAGTTACACCATATTCCGCAGCATAACTATATAGAGATACTCCTCTTTTCGGCTTTCTACTATTGGTCAATTCAAGACTCATTATTTTTGTCTCCTTTCTTACGTTACGATACTAACTAGAAAATAAAAGTTACTTAGATAAATAATTGTAAATAAAAAATAATTGCTAATAATTTATTGAATCAATTTAATGGAGCTAAAATTATAAGTTAATAACTTCACCAGTTTCAGCAGATTTATATATGGCCTCTAATATTTGTGTCACCACAAGAGCTTGTTCTGGTTTAACTACTGGCTCTGTATCATTTAAAATACAATCTATCCATTGTGTTGCTTCTGCATCACGTTGTTCTAATGAGGAACCTGCAAATCCAAATACCCCTCCAGCATCTGATGGCTGTGTTTCTACTAGTTGATTGTATTCAGCTTTATTAAAAACTGTATATCCCTGATCCATATATGCTTTTCCAAACATTTCTGCCCCGCCTTCAGTTCCACAAAGTGTCACTTGTGCTTCTTTTGGATTTATCATATTTAATGCCCACGCAGCCTCTAAAAAGATGGTTGCACCATTCTCCATTTTAATAAAACCAAAAGCTGAATCTTCCGTTTCAAATGTTTCTGGATTCCATGGACCAAACATATTACCTTCAGGTTTATCTTTTAATTTTTGATATGTAGAACCAAAAACACTCTTAGGTTTGTAGTTATCCATAAACCATAATGTTAAATCTAACGCATGAGTACCAATATCAATCAATGGGCCCCCACCTTGTTTTTCTTTATCTGGGAATACCCCCCAAGTTGGAACTCCACGACGTCTAACTGCATGCGCCTTAGCCATGTAGATATCGCCTAGCCTATTTTCCTGACAAGCTTGATAAGTTGCCAATGAATCAGCACGGAAACGATTCTGGTAGCCTACCGTTAACTTTTTACCTGTACGCTTTGCTGCATCCAGCATTTTCTTTCCTTCTTCATAATTAATCGCCATCGGTTTTTCACACATAACATGTTTGTCTGCTTCTAAAGCATCAACTGTAATATATGAATGCGAAATATTAGGTGTTAAAACGTGAACAACATCAATACTCTTATCTTTTAATAATTCTTTATAGTCGACACATACCAAGGCATTTTCTACTCCATACTCTTTAGCAGCCATTGTTGCTCTCTCTACTTCAGTATCACAAAAAGCAACTAATTCTACCTTATCCTTTAACCTTGCAAGTGCTGGAAGATGTTTCTGATTTGCAATTCCTCCACAACCAATTATTCCTATTTTTAATTTTGTCATATTACTTCCTCCTATGAATTAGATAAAGATATCGTATAACAACCTTGTTTCCGCTTACATTTATATCTTAATGTTTTCTAGGATTCATTCCTTCTTATTATTTATCTTAGAAGTTGTATAATTTCGTCATGACAGTTGTGGGAATTTTATAAATTAAATAGAGGATATAAATTTGATTA